>Ga0265301_10000129_pt1 | contig 122584 bp, 82 predicted proteins | sample AusTroGonzalo_MG_2_FD_193488 | JGI IMG/M metagenome (GOLD analysis project Ga0265301, IMG submission 193488) | Bovine rumen microbial communities from tropical cattle in Woodstock, Queensland, Australia - Gonzalo_04 | ecosystem: Host-associated > Mammals > Digestive system > Stomach > Rumen ... | reverse complement strand
CTATGAGCGCCGCGACGGCGTGACCGGCCTCTCCGACGGCGTGAACATCGAAATCAAGGAAGGCCTCGCGCTGGGCGAGAAGGTCCGGGGCAACAAGATCCTCAAAACCGACAAGAAATGAGAAAGACCCTTCTGACCCTCGCGTTCCTCGTGCCGATGACGCTGTCGGCACAGGACCTCCGCCATCCCTGGACCCTGGTGGAATGCCTGGACTGGGCCCTGGAGCACAACCTGACCGTCAAGCAGAGCGAGCTTTCCCTCCGGCAGAAGGAAATCCAGATGAACACGGCGGAAAACAGCTGGCTTCCCCAGGCGAGCGGTTCGGTGAATGAAAGCATCAGCTTCGGCCGCGGCCTCACGGCGGACAACACCTACACCTCCGCGAACACCACCTCCACCAGCTTCTCCATCGGCGCCAGCATGAGCCTCTTCGACGGCCTGGCCACGCCCAACAACATCGCCCTCGCGCGCCTGAACCTGGAGGCCGCCACCGCCGACCTGGAACGCGCCCGGGACGACATCCGCGTAGCCGTTGCAAAGGCCTATGTGCAAGTGCTTTACGATTACGAGATTGTCGATGTGGCCCGCAAGCAGATCGAGTTGGATGACGCGCAGGTCAGCCGTCTCGAAGCCCTGGCTGCGACCGGCAAGGCCGCCCAGGCCGAAGTGTCACAGCAGAAGGCCTCGCGCGCCCAGAGCGGCGTCACCCTCGTACAGGCGGAGAACAACCTCCGGCTGGCCCTCCTGGACCTCGGGCAGCTGCTGGAATTCTCCTCCGTCGAAGGCTTCTCCGTCGAACGGCCGGAGGTGCAGATCGACCAGATCCTCCTGGATATGCCCGAGCGCATCTATGCCGATGCGGTCGAGACCCGACCCGCCGTCCTGGCGGAGCAGATCAGGCTGAAAGGGACGGAAAAGTCCCTGAAGATCGCCCAGGCGGCCCAGTACCCGAGCCTGTCCCTGTCCGGCGGCGTGGGCAGCAACTATTATACGAACAGCAAGGCCACATACCCGCAGGACAAGCTCTGGGACCAGCTGTCCCACAACTTCAGCCCCTACATCGGCTTGTCCCTGAACATTCCCATTTTCACGCGGTTCCAGACGCGGAACAACATCCGTACCGCCCGGCTGAACCAGGAACTCCAGCAGATCCAGCTGGACAAGACCCGCCAGAGCCTCTACAAGGAAATCCAGCAGGCCTGGTCCAATGCCGTGGCGGCCGAGGCCAAATACCGCTCCTCCTCCGAGGCCGCGACGGCTGCCGAAGACGCCTTCCGCCTGGTGCAGGCGAAGTATGAGAACGGGAAAGCCACGATCACGGAATTCAACGAATCCCGCAACCAGCTCCTCAAGACCCAGTCCGACCGCGTCCAGGCTACCTACGAATACCTGTTCCAGTCCAAACTGCTGGATTTCTACCGGGGCAGCGCGCTGGAAATGTAGCCGGTCAGTCCTCGACCCACTTGAATACCTTATCCCCGCGACGGGGGTGGATGCGTTCGTCCGCCTCTTTCGCGGGGTGGTCGTTGATATGGTCTATGGGCTGGTCCGCCACCGGGACGGCGACGGAGCAGAAAACGCCCTTGGGGGCTTCGGAGACGGGTTTGAGGTCCACGCGCATATCATCGACAGTAATCTCCACGCAGCCGGTGGTCCTGCCGATGAAGCAGAGCTCGTCCCCCGTGCGGATGATCCCGGTCTCCACCTTGATTTCGGCGACGCCGATGCGGTTGAACCAGTTGGTGACCTTGCCGATGTACTCCCGCCGGCGGGTGGCCTGGCTGCCGTAGACGGCGCTCCATTCGCCCAGGCGGGCACCCTGGTAATAACCGTCCCAGAAACCGCGGTTGAAAACGCCGGAGAGTTCCTCCTTCAGGCTTTTCGCCAGTTCCGGGGTATAGGTCCCGTCGCAGACGGCATCCGCGGCCCGGCGGTAGCAGGAGGCGACGCGCTTCACGTAATCGGCGGCGCGGGCCCGGCCTTCGATCTTGAAGACCTTCACGCCGGCGTCAATGATCTTGTCCATGAACTCGATGGTACACAGGTCCTTCGGGGACATGATGTACTTGTTGTCCACCACCAGGTCGAAGCCGGTCTCCTCGTCGGTGACGTGGTAGCCGCGGCGGCAGACCTGCATGCAGGCGCCGCGGTTGGCGCTTTCCCCATAGGCCGCGAGGGACAGGTAACACTTACCGGAAACGGCCATGCAGAAGGCCCCGTGGGCGAACATCTCGATGCGGACAAGCTTCCCGGAAGGGCCGGTAATCTGCTCGCGTTCAATCGTTTCGTGAATGGCTTTCACCTGTTCCAGCCGCAGTTCGCGGGCGAGGACCACCACATCGGCAAACTGCGCGTAGAAGCGCAGCGCCTCCGCGTTGGAAATGCTCAGCTGGGTGGAAATATGGACTTCCAGGCCGATGCTGCGGGCATACAGGATGCAGGCCATGTCCGAGGCGATGACGGCGTTCACGCCGGTTTCCCGGGCGAGGTCCAGCACCCGGCGGGCCTCCTCCAGTTCTTCGCCGTAGAGGGTGATATTCAGGGTAAGGTAAGCCTTGAGCCCGTAGGCCCGGCAGATGCGCATCACCTCCGGGAGGTCTTCCGCCTGGAAGTTATTGGCGGAATGGGAGCGCATGTTCAGGTGGCCGATGCCGAAATAAACGGAATTCGCGCCCCCTTCGACGGCGGCGGCGAGGCTCTCGAAACTCCCCGCCGGGGCCATGATCTCCAGTTCCTCCGGCCTCATCGCACGCGGTCCACGAGGTCGTCGGCGAACTGCTTGAGGACGGAATAGCCGCCGAAACCGGTCACCTTCTCGGCGGCGGCGAGGGCCTTCTCGTGGAAGCGGGCAATGGTTTCCCGCGCGTCCTCGGCCACATGGACCGAATCATACAGGTCCATCACGGTGGCGATCTTCTCGGCCGGCGACAGGTCGGCTGCGAGGGCTTCGGCGACGCCCTTGGCGCCCTTTTCCATGGCACGGACCGTGAGCCAGGACTTCTTCCCGTTCACGATGTCCCCGCCGATGGGCTTGCCGAACACCTTCTCGTCGCCGTAGGCGTCCAGATAGTCATCGGCCACCTGGAAGGCCAGGCCCAGGTTGTATCCGTAGTTGTACAGGCCGTCGCAGATTTCCGCCGGGGCGCTGGCGATCAGTGCGCCCATCTTCGCCGAGCAGGCGATGAGGACGGCGGTCTTGAGGCCGATCATGTGCAGGTACTCCCGCATGGTCACGGCCTTCACGTGCTCGAAGTCCATATCGTACTGCTGGCCGTCGCACACCTGCGCTGCCGTGGTGGAAAACAGTTCCAGAACCGCGCCCAGCGTGTTTTCCGGGGCCTGGGCGATGCGCTTGTAAGCATCAATGCACATCACGTCGCCGGAGAGGATGGCGGTGTCGGGCGACCACTTCTTCCACACGGTCTCCTTCCCGCGCCGCAGGGGCGAGCGGTCCATGATGTCGTCGTGGATGAGGGTGAACGTATGGAACACCTCCAGCCCCGCCGCCGGCCCCAGGATCTCCGGGCCGAACGAATCGTTGAACAGGCTGTAAACGGTCAGGCACAGTTTCGGCCGCAACCTCTTGCCGCCGATGGATACCATATACCGGAGCGGGTCGTACAGCCCCTCCGGCTCCCGGGTGAACTCAATGGTGGAAAACAGCCGCCGAACGGCCGCGTCGATGGTTTCTTGCGCTATCATAGCGCAAATATACGAAAACTCCGGGATTCTTAGAACTTCACCACCACCTTCAGCGGGAAATGGTCGGAAAGGTCGGCCGTACCCGCAGTCAGGACCTCGGAAGAGACCAGTTCCACCGGGGCGGCCTCCTTGTAGGCAAAGACGTAGTCGATGCACTTGCGGGGGTTCGTGGTGGAGTAGGTAAAGTCCGTGCCGGACAGCTGGGTCCAATGCTCGCCCATCAGGCGGATCGCCTCGCTGTCGGGCTCGGCGTTGAAGTCACCGCACAGGAAGACGGGCTTTGCGGTACCGGCGTAAACGCCTTTGAACCAGTCATTCAGAGCCTTCACCTGATCCAGTTGGGAGCGCTCCCCCACATAGTCCAAATGGACGGAGGCAAACACGCACTGGTCCGTCTCCAGGACGGCGATGCTCCGGGGTTCGGAGCCGTCGGATTTCGGAAGATGGACCTTGTAACGGCTGGTGGGCATGTCATGGGAGAGGACCCCGTTGCCGTAGGCGCCGCCCGCGTAGGGGAACGCCGAAGCGAACTGATAGAACCAGCCGCCCATCGCCTCCGCCAGCTCCTGGAGCTGGTAGGTCGCGTGCCGGCGGTTACAGCTGTCCAGCTCGTTCAGGGCCACAAACGCGGCTCCGGTCCCCCGGATCACATCTGCCACCTCGGGGATGCTGTTGTCCTGATACTTGGAGAATACGCCCACGTTGTAGGAGACGAGGGTCAGCGTCACCGGCTCCCGGCGATTCTCGCAGGAGAGAAGCGCCAGGGCCAGAAGCAGGAAGGTCAACGGCTTATTCATGGACCAGGACGAAATGGGAGGTTACCTTGCGCTCGCCCTTGGAGTCGGTAGGGCGGTTGACGACATGAGTCTTGGGATCGCCTTCGCCGGCCACGCACAGGGTGGAGGAGCCGCCGCCGTCCATGTTCAGCGCATAGCGGGGGTTGAAGGTCTTCCGGAGGAAGCGGGTGAGTTCCTTGGCGGACATTCCCTCGCTCACGCCGGGCCGGCGGCCGTCCACGACGACCATCAGGAAGTGGCCGTCAGCCGTCAACGCCACGGCGGTCCGGGGATGCCGGACGCCCTGATGGCGCCGGAGGTCCTCATATTCAAACTTCGTCACGTCCGTCTGGAAGCCTGCAAAGCTCTCCCCCACGGGTTCGTAATCGTCGATCAGCATGGGCGCGCTGGAGAAGATGTTGGGCTCCGTCAATGAGGCATAGAAGCCCCGGAGCTCCTCCATCGTCTTCCCGCGTCCGTCATAGGAGATCTTGATCCCGTTCTTGCCGTCGGTATAGACGGCCGCCTCGCTCTTCCAGTTGGGGACGCCAGTGGACATCACCGTATTGTTGGGCATGCAGGACAGATAGTCCCCATCGACCTTCACGACCACGGAGGAAGGCTCGTAGCAGGCGTTCATTGCCACCACGGCCCCATCGAAGCCCTTGAAAACATCGGAAGTCCGCGACTCGCCGGAAGCGGAGAACTTCAGCGCGAGACCCGGAACCGAGGTGTCCCAGTCGGCGACGAAGATGCGCTGCGCGGAGCCGTCCAGATTACCTTCGAACTGCCGGTAAGTGAGGCCGGGCGCGATTTCCTTCTCGGTCCATCCTTTCTCTTCGGAACGGTACACGAACCGGCCCGTCCGCTCCTTCAGGTAGGCCTTCACATCCTCCCAGCGGTAGTACGGGAAGCCTTCCAGGGCCCCCAGATGCGCTTCCTCCCCATTCAGGAGGACCTTCACGAGGGTATCCCCGGCCTTCCCCTTCTTGGGCTGGAAGAAGACGAACTGGATGTTGGCACCCATCGGGGAACGGAAGGTCTGGAACCAATAAACCAGATCATCCGGATTCTCGGGCGCCTGGTCGAAGCCGTCCAGGTCCATGATCAGTTCCAGGGCCATCACCACATGGTCGTGACCATAGCGCAGGTCGGCGCCGCGGCTGCCTTCGGCCAGCCTGCGGGTCGCCTTCTCCACGATGTCGTCCACGATGGACGAGCAAGGGGTCCGGTAGGCGTGATACTCGCGGAAACGCTCATAGTTGTCCGTCTCCCACAGCGTTGCGTACTCCTCCACCGTGAAGAAATCCTTCACGTCGATACGCACGTCCTGCGGCAGGCTGTTCATGCCGGCCACGAACATGTACAGATGGAAGAACACGTCATAAGGATTCTGCAGTCCCATCGCCGTTTCCGGATTCTTGAACAGGCGGCGGAGCACATCCTTGTAGTTCGGGAAATGCCGGAAGAAGAACGTTTCGGAGCTTTCCGGATAGGGGAACACCTCCGCCGGGCCCTGGTACTTGAACGGGTTCGAACCCTGGTTGGGGCGCGTCGCCTGAATATCGGTCATTCCCTGGTGCTCATAAACCTTCGTCTCCGGAGAAAGGCAGGAGATGGCGGTACAGGCGGAGGACATGCTCATGATGGCACGGACCGACGCCGAGGAGCAGGCATCCACCTTACTCCCCTTCCCGAACACGGTCGGGAAGGACGTCACCATCGTCCGGGCAATCTCCTGATGCTGGTTCCAGCCGATTTCGGTAAGGTCGCCCACCCGGTACTGCACATAGTCCCAGAAGGGCTCCAACTCGTCCAGGAGGGCCTCCCCTTTCGCGGTCAGGTTCCCCTGCTTCCGGCCTTCGGACAGCATGTTCAGGAGGATGGTATAGGCTCCGGAGGTATAGGCATACCGGGAGCCGTGGCGGCCGTAGTGGCTGATATACACGGCCTCATAGCCCTTGGGAACAGGGGTCTGCGCCTTCAGGGACGGATCCACGAGGCAGTCCAGACCGGATGACTTGTTCCAGTCCGCGCGGACCTCCTCGCGGACGCCATATCGTTGGGCGTAGGCCCCGGCGCCACCCAGAATCAGGAGCGCCGCACTGAGAATCAGATACTTTTTCATCATGTTCTACAACTGATTATACGCATCAATCGCTTCGGTAAACCGCTGTTCCAGCGCTTCAAGGGGATAGAGGCCGTCGGCGTTGGCCGTCAGGCCCCGGAGGGCGAGCCGGAGCGCCATCGGCGGGGCCGACGGGGAAAGGAGGGAGACCTCGCGGAGCTGGTCGACCGAGGCATAGACCAGCCACAGGTCGGCATACAGTTTCCCGTCCCGGCCGCGGTATTTCTGGAAGAGGATTTTTCCGCCGATCGGCGTCTTCGTTTCAATGGCCGCGGGGGCGCTGTACGGCTCCGCGCCGAGCGCCGCGAGGACGCTGCCGATGTTGGAGTCGTGCCCGCACAGGAAGGCGAACCTGCGCCCGGAGGCCCGGAGCTCCGCCAGGAGTTCCTGCAGGATGGGATGCGCGACATTCACAGCCACGCTCGGAGCGGCGAACAGCACGTCCTGGTACCAGTCCTTGACGCCGGAAAGATCGGCCCAGTCCTGCCGGGACAGCGCATGGCCGAAACCGGCTTTCAGGGCATCCGGCTCCTCATAATACTGGAGGGTCAGGGCGTCCGAGGCCGAGCAGGCCATCTTCAGGCCGCCGCTCATCATGGGCTCCTTGCCCACTTCGAAACGGACGGACGAAGGGAACTGCCCGAAAGAGGTCGTGTCATTTTTCGCCGCCGGGCTGGCCTTGATATCCAGCACCTTCTCCAGCAGCGCATATTTCTGCTTCAAGGGCCCGTCGGTGCCGCCCATATCCTCGATCTCGGCATAGGCCTTCGCGAGGAAGCCCTCGGAGAGCTTCGTGATCTGGGGGTTGAACACCGGGTCCATCGTCCCCAGCGGGGTGTGCTGCTCCACGTCGATATCGGCCATCGGGAACATCCCGGCCGCGAAAGCGCGGGCCGTGGCCCGGGTGCGCTGGATGGAATTGGCATAGAAACGGACGGTTTCCGCTTCCGGAACGGCGTCCTTGGCGATAAAGCCTTCACCGGCCAGCCATTCCCGGAAGAACTGGCCCATTTCCATCTCCAGTGCGCCGCCCCGGAGCGACAGCTCGCCGGGCGCAGAGGACCAGGCGAACCACGTGTGCGGGGTGATCCGCGAAAGCACGGATCCCGGCCCGCTGATGGGCGACCGGATATTGTGCCGGCTCAGGATGACCATTTCATCCAGGGCATAGCGGTCGGAAAAACCGGCCGGACGGGCCATGAAGGCTTCGGACGCGCTTTCGGCGTTCCCGGGCGCCAGCCGCGGACTGCAGGAGCCCAGCAGGAGCACGGTGGCTATGATATACAACCGTTTACTCATTATTTGGCGTTTTCTTCAAGAACCTTTTTCAGGATGGGGGTAATCACCTTCTCCATCTCGGTATAACCGGCGGCGTTGGGGTGGATGGAATCCTTCTGGTAGGCTTCCTTCAGCCCCAGTTCATCATCGACCAGGACCGAATAGTAGTCAGCAAAGGCGATGCCCGCCTGGGCGGCCCACTCCTTGATCATCCCGTTCAGGACGGGAATATGGTCCTGCGGGCGGAAGGTGGGAATCTTGGGAAAGTTGTTGGAGGGCGGCACGGCCCCGACGATGACCGGAATACCGGCCTCCTTCGCCATCTGGGCCATCTTCTTGAGCCGCTCGAGGATGGACTCGAGCGAAGTGGCCGCGATGTCGTTGGTGCCGCCTTCGATGACCACGCAATGCGGGTCCAGGTCGATCACATCCGCCTTGAAGCGGGTGAGCATGTCGCTGGTCTTGTTGCCGCTGATGCCTTTGTTGGTGTAGTTGTTGGCCGAGAAGAACGCGGGATGCCCCACGCCTTCCCGGGCCCACTGCCAGGTGATGCTGTCGCCGATAAACACGGCGACCGGTCCCTTATGCCGGGTATCCAGGGCCTGGGGGGCCTCCGGCGGGGGCAACTCTTCCACGGGCTTTTCCTGGCAGGAAAGCGCCAGGAGCGCCCCTGCCAGCAGGACCGGCCAAAAGATGCGCTTTCCCATACGATTACTTCTTGAGGATGACGAAATGCACGTCCCGCTTGCGCTCATGGGTGTGGTCGTGCGAATTCTTGTCAGGAATGTTCTCACAAGGATAATTGACCACGTGCGAAGACGGATCGCCTTCACCCTTGACGCAAAGCGTCGTGGAACCGCCGCCATCCATATTCAGTGCGTACTGCGGGTTGAACCACGTGACCATAAACTTGGTGAGTTCACGGCAGGTCATCCCGGAACTGAAATTGGTACGGCCGTCCACGACAAGCATGATGAAATGGCCGTTTTCCGTCAAACCCACGGCGGTGCGGGGATGCCGCACCCGCTGGTGGCGGTTCGGATCTTCGGAATTCAGGGCATTGACCTGGGTGCTCGTCAGGGTATAGTCGCAGAAATTCTCACCGACGGGTTCGTAGTCGTCCACCAGCATCGGGGCGCTGGAAATCAGGTTCGGCACCGTCTTGGCGACGCCCCGGAAGTATTCCCGCTGCAGGGGAATCGCCTCGGTGGTCGTCTTTCCCTTGATGCCCTTGATCTTGCCGTCCCGCGAGGAGGAGCCCGCAAAGAAAATGCTCAGGCCCCGTTCCCCGTCGGAAGTGAAGGCCGCTTCGCTCTTCCAGTTGGGGACGGAGGTATCGCCGATGACGTTCTTCGGAATTTCGTACCGCGTGGTCCCATCCACCCGGACGAAGATGGAGTTCAATTCATAGTTGGCATTCATCGCCGCCAGGGTGTTTCCGTTCTTCTTGAAGGCCTCGGATACTACGATCCGGGGGTCCGTCCAGAGCAGTTTCACCTGGTACTGGGTCTTGGACAGGTCCAGGTCCACGACGAAGACTTCCTCCTGCTGGCCGGTAACGGAATCCTTCCCGGAAAAGGAATAATAGACCACACCTTCGTCAATGGTCTTGGACGTCCAGCCGGCGCCGGAAGGAGTCACCACCTTGCCGCGGTTCGCATCCCAGGGATGGGTTTCCGAGCCGCCGCTTCCACTGCCGCTCCCGCTGCCGTTTCCCCCTTCCCCTTCGTTTCCGGAGGGGGTGGGGGGAGGCAGTTCGGGGACAGGATCCTTGCCCCCGCAGCCGGCAAGCAGCAGCGGGGGAAGGACCGCAAGGAGCCAAAATACTTTCTGCAGCCTCATCGGTTATTTCAGTTTAGGGGTAGTGCCGCTGAAGTCCCAGATCTCGGCGCTCCAGCCGATCCGCTGGGCCACCTGGCTGAGGGTCTCACCCGCGGCGGAAGCCTTGCCGTGATAACCGAACGCATAGTTGCCGGGCCCCGGCGTCATCGGATGGTCGGGATTGGCATCCTCCTGATCGAACGGATCATAGCCGCCGGCCGTCGTATTCGCTTCGCACACGCTGAAGTCCATATCCACCTTGCGGACACAGCCCACCAGGTAGTTCTTGAACGCGGTCTGGCCCACGACGGTGGCGCTGCCATAATGCTCCGACGTATCCGGCACGAAGTCGGAACTGAGCTTGTCGTTCCAGGCGATACAGTACTCGATATGGTTCTCGGGGTTCTGGTTCGTGCAGTTGTTCTTGTTGGACTTCTGGCCGGCCACGGCGCGGCCGACGATACCGCCATAAATGAACTGGGTCGTCACGGTCGCGGTGGAGTAGCAGTTGATGATGGAACTACCCGTCGCCACCAGGTCACCGGCGATGCCACCGGCAATGGACGATTCGGTGATGACGCTGCCGGAGGTCCAGCAGTCGCTCACCCGGACACCCAGGCCGGCATCCACCCCGAACAGGCCACCCACCAGCTGGCCCTTCGTCTTGACCAGGACGTCGGCGGAACTTCTGGTGATGGTGCACTCACGGACCGTACCGAACATACCGCCGGCATTGTTGCCGAACGAGCTGATGACGGAGCCCTGGACGTGGACCTTATCCACTTCGCAAGGCTTGCCGGTCGTACCGCCGTAACCACCCAGGATACCGCAGCCCTTGGAAGACGCGTCGATCGTCGCGTTCTTGAAGGTCACGTCGTGGCACTTGCCGAACAGCACGCCGAAGAAGCTCGGATAAGACGCCGCAGAGCAGGTGAAGTTGGAGATCGTATGACCGTCACCGTCGAAGTCAATCTCCTTGTCATACGGGCTGGCCGCGTTGAGCGGCTCCCAGTCCATTCCGGTCATGTCGATGTCGGCGCCGAGCTTGAACCAGCGTTTCTCGCCGGCCGCCAGGTCATCCTTGACGAAGCCCAGCTGCTCCGCGGTCATGATCACCCACGGCTTGGCCTCGGTTCCCTTGCCGGAGGCATAGTGGCTGGGGAGGACCCAACCCTTGCCGCCGGGAGCAAAGGTGTTCACCTTACCGCTCATCAGCGTGGATTCCTTGGCGAAGACCACTTCCTTCTCCAGGGAGTTCTTGTCCGTCTTCACGGACACGGTCAGGGCGGTCTCGGCCGGGACCACGACCTCGTTCCAGGAGGTGGTGAGCCAGGCGGTGAGGGTGTGGTCGGCATCCAGGACAGCATCCGTCAGGTCGAGTTCCAGCTTGTTCACCGTCGCGCTGCCGTTGCCCTTGTAGAAAATCGGGGTTTCAGCGGCCACGGAGATGTGGCTGACCGCGGTCACGGTATCAGGAAGGGCCAGGACCATCTTCATCACACCCGTCTGCTGCAGGGTGCCGCCGTGCTCTTCGGCCCAGACGGGGCTGAAGGCGAAGCTCATATAGTCGTCCACATCGTTGAGGGCTGCGGCATACTGGAGATGGTCGACGGAACCGTTGCCCTGCTGGGTCTGCTTGCTCCAGTCGGCCGTCGCCGCCTTGTCAGAGGGGAACAGGATGGTGAATTTCTCACCGGAAACTGCCTTCCCCACGAATTCGGCCACCTTGGACGTGAAGCCTTCCTTGATCGTGAATACATGGGATTCTTCCTCACCGACGACGGTGATCTTGTCACCGGACGACCAGTACCAGGAGAAGCCGTTGTGGGCGCCCGCCCGGGTGTCATCCTCCGGGATGACCGCCCGGATGGTAACGAGGTCCGTCTCTTCCTGCGGGGCCGGCAGTTCCTTCACTTCCTTGTTGCAGGAGAGGATGGCGAGGCCGGCGAACAATGCTGCGAGATAGTTATATGTTTTCATACCGGATCGTGTTTAATTGTAGAACTCATTCTCGTCGAAATCCGGAAGCTGGCCGCCGGGGTAGATGTCCGGATTCTCCACGGGAGCGGAAGCGCCCTTGAAGAACGGCAGGTTGCCGGAGAGGTCCCAGACAGACTCATCCCAACCCAGGGCCTTGGCCACCTGGGACGCGGTCGCGCCCGTGGCCGCAGCCCTGCCGTGGTACGGGAAGTTGTACTGGCCTTCCACTTCCGCGAGCGGGCTTTCCGGGCTGGAATTGCCCTGGTCGTACAGGACGTTGAAGGCGTTGCCGGGGCAGTCGCTGAAGCTCAGGTCGGGCTTGCGCACGCAGTCCACATGGTAGTTCTTGACGGAGGTGAAGCCTACGATGGCGCCGGCGCTGTAATGCGCGGCATCATCGGCCACATCGGAATAGATGGACTCGTTCCAGGCGATGCACTTTTCGATGTGATTCTTCAGATCGAGACCGGTTCCCGTCTTTTGTCCCTGGGCGGCGTCTCCCACGATACCGCCGTACTTGAACTGGGCGTGCACCCGGGCGGTGGAATAGCAATTCCGGATCACGACTTCGCTGTAGGTAGCGTTATTGGCGGCGTTGCCGGCAATGCCACCGACCATGCGGTTCCCGGTGATATCGCCAGCCGTCCAGCAGTTGGAAACGGTACTGAACTTCGGGCCCTTGGTATTGTCATAGCCGTAGATGCCGCCGGAATCGTATTTGGTGGAGGAGATGACCACATCGGCCGAGCAGGCGTCGATGGTCGCGCCGATGATGACACCGAACAGACCGCCCGTTCCGTGGGCGACCGTGTTGGTGAGCTTACCGCTCACATACACGTGGTTCACTTCGACCGGATCGTCATTGGTACCGCCGTAGGCGCCGAGAATGCCGACCGGACCGGAAGCATTGGTGATCTTGGCGTTCGAGACCGTCAGGTCGTAGAGTTTGCCCACCACCGCACCGAACAGGCTGGTCGTGCCGGTGTAGTTGGAAATGGTGTGTCCGTTTCCGTTGAAATCGAATTTCTTGTAGGGCTCGAACTGGTTCGCGGGCGTCCAGTCCTCAACGCCGGTCATATCCAGGTCATTTTCCAAGCGGAAATAGACCAGGCTGCCCTCGATCATGTTGGAGCCGATGGCCCGCAGGTCCTCCACCGAGGTAATCAGGTAGGGGTTGTTCTCGGTGCCGGGGGCATCGGGATCGATATGGGTCCGGCTCAGGACGACGTAAGCCGCCAGGGTGTCGGCAACTGCCCAGTTGTCCGTACCGGTGGCCTTGTCGATGGTCACAGGCAGGAGGTAGCTGATGCCTTCCTCCAGGCCGGAAGCGGTCACCTTGACCTTGGCCGTCGTGGAGGACTTGCCGTACCGGGGCATCATCACTTCGTTGGTCACGAACTCGTAAGCCGAACCGGGACACATCTGGTAACTGGTGCCGTTCACGCCGTTGAACTTGTCCACCAGGTCGGGGTCGGCCTTGAAGGAGAAGTTCATCACCACGTCGGAGACGTTGCTCCCCTGGGCACAGGCCCTCAGGCTGAAGGTCTTGCTCCCGTCGGGGGCCAGTTCCACCGGCAGCTTGTCACCGGGGATATCGGCGTAGAAGACGCCCTTCATGGTCCCGGGAACCACTTCCTTTTCCTGGCAGGAAACGGCCAGGACGGGAAGGATCGAAATCAGGAGATAGCATATCTTTTTCATACCTTGTCTCATGTTAGAAGGTTAAACCGTCGTTCCATCCGGGATTCTGCGTCAGGGCGCCACCGGTGAGGTTGCGCTCGTCGGTCGGGATGGGGTAGAGATAATCGCGGCCTTCATCCCATTTGCAGACGAGCTCCTTGTAGAGGTTGACCATACCGGAATTGCCGTCACTCAGGATGAAATCGGTGCTGCCGACCCTGTATTTGGCCGGTGCCGTACTGGCGGGAGCCTTGTCCTCCGTGTACAGGAGGATGTCCGGCGTACCGTCGCCATTGAGGTCAAACTCACCCGGGCCCGGGAAATACATCCCGTAGTACTGGCGCGTGAACACCTGTCCTTCCTTCCAACGGATGATATCGTAGTAGCGGAAGCCTTCCTGGGCCAGCTCCACGGTACGCTCGCGGCGGATTTCCAGGATGACGCCCTTGTTGGTACCGGTCACGTTCTGGTAACCGCCCCATTCAGGGTTCGTGAGGAAGGGATCCGGATTGGCGTTGGCGGCATCCATCCGCAGGTTCGGGAGGCCGGCCCGCGCGCGAATCTTGTTGACGGACAGATCCAGGTCGGCCTGGGAAAGCGTCCCGGCCTCGGCTTTTGCCTCGGCATAGTTCAGAAGCACTTCAGCGGCGCGGAACAGGATGAGGTCGCAGTCGGCGCCATTGTACACGTCCTTGTCCTTCCCCATCACATACTTGATCGGATGATAGCCGGTCATGCAGAGCAGGAATTCGGGAGCGCAGGGCGCGGTGTCCCCGAGCCGGGTGTAACCGGGAGTGCGGATGGTCTGGGACAGACGCGGGTCACGGTTACGGGTTTCCGTCATAAAGTCCATCGTCTCCCAGCCTTCCTGGTCCGTAAAGCGGGAACCGTCCGCCATCAGGTAACTGGCGACCAGCTTCCGGGTCATTCCGCGCCGGCCCATCGTCAGCGACAGGTAGGTATTGTTGGCGTTGTGGGTAACATTGTAGGCGGCGTTGTAGTTCCGGGCCAGGATGACCTCGTCCATATTGTCGGTGGCATTCTGGGTGGTGAACAGGGAGTAGTAGGCCTTGTTCGCCCCGCCGGCCACGTGGATGCCGTAACCGCTGGCGGAGATAAACTCCTCGGACACCTTGGCGCATTCGTCCAGGTACCACTTGGCGTCGTGCGCATTGGCACCGTAGTCGAACTCCGTATGGTACTTCCGGAAGGTTCCTTCGAACAGGAGGAAGCGGGATTTCAAGGCCATGGCGGTCCATTTCGTGATCTCATAGGCGCTCTTGGTCGAAGGCAGGTTCGCGATTGCGAAATCGATGTCTTCAATCATCTTGCCCATGATAAACTCGCGGGAGTCGCGGGGGCGGTTGAGCGCTTCCGTGTCGGCGGAGCCCACGGGATTGTCATACCACGGGACATCCCCGAAACGCTTCACTTTGTCAAAGTAGAAGTACGCGCGGAAGAAGCGTGCAAGCGCCTCATACCGGGTACGGGTGGCCACATCGGAACAGTTCGGAAGGTATTCCAGCAGGGTGTTCACGTTGCGCAGGTTACCCCAGCTCCAGCCACTGCCGGAGGCGGGAATCTGGCGGGTGCCCTTCAGTTCGTCGGTCAGGCCCATCTGGATGTAGGTATCGGTGTCCTCCGTGAAGGAGGCGGAGAGCATACCGTAAAGGTTCATGCTGAAGGCCTGGAGTTCCGTCTCGTTCTTGAAGAAAGTTTCCGGAGACATCCGGTCCTTCGGGACGGCGTCCAGCAGGTCGTCGCAACTGACGACGGTGGTGCAGGCCAGGAGGGCAAGCAGGATATATGCTGTCTTTTTCATATGCGCTTTCATTTAAAGGGTGATGTCAACGCCGATCATCAGTTTCTTCTGCCAAGGGTAGATCCGCAGATTGCCGTTGGTCTGGGCCATTTCCGGATCGATGTACTTGGAGTGAAGGCCGGGAGACCAGAAGAACAGGTCTTCGCCCGTGAAGTAGAGCCGCAGACGCTCCAGGCCGATTGCGCGGGAGACCTTCTCCGGAAGGGTATATCCGAAGGTGAGGTTCTTCACGCGGAGATAGCCGATGTTCTGCAGGTAACGGTCGTTCGTTTCGGTAAGCTCCCGCCCGGCACCGACACCGGCCACATAACCTCTGGCGCGGGGGAGGTAACCGTCCGGGTTCTCCTCGGTCCAGTACATCGTCTGGAAGTCCTTGGGGATGAACGTGGCGAACGGACGGGCGTACAGGCTCCAGAACTGGCGTACTTCGGTAGCCGGATACCAGTCCATGTGCCCGATACCCTGGAGGAAGACGGACAGGTCCAGGCCCGCCCAGGAAGCGCCCAGGTTGACACCGAAGTTATACCGGGGCTGGCTGTTGCCGATGATCTGGTAATCACCGCTGTCACCGACCTTCTCGGCGCCCTTGTTGATCTTGCCGTCACCGTCCAGGTCCGCATACTGCAAGTCTCCGGCCCGGAGTCCCGGTGCACCGGTAACGGGATTGATGGTTCCCGTGCTGGCGTTGATGATGCCGTTCACCTTGGACTGGTCCACCTTCGCAGACCACTCGGCCGCAGCCTCGTCGGTCGGGAACAGGCCCACGATGTGATATCCCCAGATTTCCCCATACTTCTGGCCGACCCAGTAGTTCTTCGCAAACAGCTTGTCCGGATTGTTGAAGCGGGTGATGTAGGAGACATAATCGCTGAACAGCACGCTGACGTTGTAGAAGAAAGGCTTTCCGCCCAGGCTGAAGGAGTCCTTCCAGCCCAGGTTGAATTCATAGCCCATCGTCCTGAGGTCGGCCACGTTCTCCTTCGGAGCGCTGCTGTAGCCATAGGTGGCGGGGAGCACCTCGCCGGCCGTGAGCATATCCTTGGTATCACGGATATAACCTTCGGCCGTGAAGTCCAGGCGTCCCTGGAGGAAGGTCAGGTCAATACCCGCGTTCTTCTGGATGGAACGCTCCCAGGTCAGACCCGAGGAAACCGGGGCCGAAATGGTGGCCAGGGAAGGTTTGGCGCCACCCAGCAGGTACGTGGACTGGGAGCCTGTCGAGATCGTGCGGATAGCGGGATAGTAATCGCTCATCTGCTGGTTGCCCAGCTGGCCGTAGGAGAAGCGGAGCTTGGCGTTGTCCCACCAGGTCCTGAGCGGAGCGAAGAACGGCTCCTCGCTGATTCTCCAACCCAGGGAGACGGACGGGGAGAAGACCCAGCGGCTGCCGCGCAGGAAACGGGACGAACCGTCATAGCGGCCGTTCAGTTCCAGCAGGTACCGGTTCTTGTAGTCATAGTTGAGACGGGCGAAATAGCCGGCCGTCTTGTATTCGTTCTGGCCGCCGGACACTTCCATCCGCTTGTTGCCGTCTGCATCGGCGCCCGTCAGGTTCAAGTCGTTCAGGTCAAACGAGTACAGGTCATAACCGATGGCCTCGAGGTCCTTGATGTGCTTGGTCTCATAGTTGACACCGGCCATCAGTTTCAGGTTATGGGCCTCTCTCCAGCTGTGCTCGTAGGTCGCATACAGGTTGGCGGCCTTGTAGGTCTGGGTGTTCATCGTCTCCGACAGCTTGTTCTCGAAGGCCGCACCCGTGGACATCGTCTCGATGACCCCGGGATACGTGGAGTACTCGCCGGGCATCGTGCGGTTCATATAGCGGGTGAGTTTCAAGGCGTAGGTGAAATCGCCCTTGATCGTCATTCCCTTGAACGGCGTGATGGTCACATCCACGGTGTTGCTCAGGTTGTCCACCTTGTCGACGTTGCTGTCGCCGTTGGTCAGGGCCATCATCAAGCCGTCCATCAGGGCGTTTCCGTTGTACTTGGTTTTGTACAGGGCCGTCCCGTCGGGGTTTTGGGCCGGATAGCTGGCCGGGGCGTGGGCCGAAGCTCCGTACAGGGAATTGTTGATGCCGCCGCGTCCCGGATAGAAGTAAGAGCTGAAGAAGTAGCTCAGGTTGTTTCCGATCCGCAGCCACTTGGTCACGTCAAAGCCCACCTTGGCGCGGATATTATACCGGTCATAATGGTCCGGGTTGATATTGAACATACCCTGTTCGTAGGTGTAGCCCCCGGAAATCAGGTAGTTCACGTGATCGGTGGCGCCGCTTGCGGTGATGGTGTGGCTCGTGGTCGGCTTGTTGTCCCGATACAGGACGTGCCACCAGTCGGTATTGGCATAATAATTATAGACGTCTTTTCCGGACTGGTCCTGGCTGATCACCACCCACGGGCGCTCGGGATTCTCCACCTTGTCGTTCCGGCGGTTCCAGAGTTCCACCATATCGGCTTCGGAATAATCGTAGAGGTTGGACCCGTTGTAGGCTTTCATGAACAGATTGCTCAGGTACACCGTGTAATAACCGCGGGTTTCCCAGTCGGTAGAGGCCGTCGGCGCGGTGAAACCGGCCCGGCCGCTGTAGGTGACCGTCGCCTTGCCGTCCTTGGCCTTGGCGCCGCTCTTGGTCGTGACGAGGATCACACCCGCGGAGCCTTTTGCACCGTAGATGGCCGCCGCGGCGGCATCCTTGATGACGGAAACGCTCTCCACGTCGGCCGGATTGAGGTACTGAAGGTCTCCTTCCACACCGTCCACCAGCACGAGCGGCGAACCGCCGTTGATGGAGTTGCGGCCACGGATGTTGAGCGAGGCGGCCTGACCGGGACGGCCGGAGGCCGAGGTGATGTTCAGGCCCGGGACAGTACCCTGCAGCATGTGGGCGACATCCAGGGCGGAACGGTCCTTGAGGTCATCGGCCTTCACCACGGACACGGCGCCCGTCAGGTTGGCCTTCTTCTGCGTGCCATAGCCCACGACCACGGCATCTTCCAACAGGTTGGTGTCCTCTTCCAGCACCACCAGGATCTCGCGACGTCCCTGGACGGGGACCTGCTGCGACTGGTAGCCGAGGCAGGAAACCTCGAGGACAGCGTTGGGCTCGACGATAATGGAGAAGGCTCCATTCGCGTCCGTAACGGCGCCGGTACCGTCGGACATCACGGCCGCCCCGATGACGGGGCCGCCGGCATCCGACACCGTACCGCGCACGGCGATCTTTTGGGCATAAGCGCCAAAAGAGACGGTCATACCGATCAGTATGGCCAGTACGCTGAACAGTTTCTTAGAAAACATATGAATATGGTTAAAATGTGTTGCGGGTCAGTAACGCAAAGGTAGTCATTTATCAGCCTCCCGCGGAGGCGGCCGGGGCAAATAGTAGATGCCGAAGCCCTTCCGTTTTTCGTAAGTTGCTGATAATTAAGCATCATTTCTTTTAGCCCTGAATGAAAAATAGTAGAAATTGACGGAGAATTTTCCGGGATTCTTTGTAATTTTGTACCATCTGAAAGGAATGGTCATGCGTATCCTCCGTATCCTGCCGCTCCTGGCCGGCCTCCTGCTCCTCCTTCCCGCCTGCCGGGACGGACGGGACCGCGACGCCGGATGGGAGACCGCCCTGCGGGAACTGGACCGGTCGATCTCGCGGGAAGCCGGCATCAGCCAGATGCACAAGGCGAACCTGGAGGATTTGAAAATCCGGTTCCGGCACACGGCCGACCTCCGGGAGCGTTACCGCCTCTGCGACGACATTTTCGACGGATACCTCAAATACGATGTGGACTCCGCCCTCCGGTATGCGCACCTGAAGGAAGAGATCGCCGCCGGGACCGACGATGCGACCCTCCGCCTGGATGCCGCCCTGGACCTCGCCCAGCGCTATCTGATCTCCGGCATGTACAACGCCGCACTCGAAGTGGTCCGGTCCGCCGACACGTCGTCGGCCGTGCTTTCCCCCGAACTGCAGGCCACCTATTACCAGACCCTCAACTCCATCTATCACGGGATGGCCCTGGCGTCCAAGGACCTGGAACTGTCCGCAAAATTCCGGGCGAATGAACTCATGTACCAGCAACTCAGCCGAACGGCGCTGACGAAAGGGATGCTGGACTATTATACGGTCAACGCCGACATCGAAATCGAGAACGGGCATCCGGAACGGGCCCGGCAACTGGTGACGGAGCGGCTCGAAGACGCCAGCCTGTCCGTCCGGGACAGGGCCATCCTCCATTATTGGATCGCCAAGACCTACCGGGAGGAAGGTGATTCCGAGAACGAACTGATGCATTATGCCATCAGCGCCAACTACGACCAGATCGCACCCGTCAAGGCCTCCCGCTCCCTGATCCGCCTGTCCCGCATCCTCTACGACCGGGGAGACCTGGACCGCGCGTACACCTATATCGTCCGGGCCTATGAGGATGCGACCCGGTCCGACGCCCGCATCGGCCTGGAAGAAATCAACCGGTCCCTGCCCGACATCAACGACGCTTATGTACAGTCAGAACAGCATCGGCAGCGGCTGCTGAAGGCCTTCCTCTCCGTCACGGTCCTGTTCCTGGTCATCCTGGGCGCCCTGATGGTGCTGATCAACCGCGACCGGAAGCGGATCGCCCGGATGCAGCGGGTCATCCAGGGGAACGTGGACCGCCTCCGGGAGTCCAACCAGATCAAGGACACCTACCTGGGCCGCTATCTATCCATGTTCTCCGAACATATCGACTCCCTCGAGCGCTACCGCTCCCGGCTCCGGGTCACGGCCAAATCGAAGGACTTCGAAGACATCCTCCAGGCCCTCAAGTCCGACGACTTCATCGACACGGAACGGAAAACGCTGTACGACCAGTTCGACGCCACCTTCCTGGGCGTGTTCCCGGATTTCGTCGGGCAGCTGAACGGGCTCCTGCGGGAGGACATGCGGATCGGCGAAGACCTCCCGCCCGGGAAACTGTCCAACGAGCTGCGCATCTTCGCCCTCATCCGCCTCGGCGTCACCGAATCGGCCAAGATCGCCCAATTCCTGAAGAAATCCCCCTCCACCATCTATAATTACCGCGTAAAACTCCGGAACGCCGCCCTGTGCAACCGCGACGACTTCGAGAAGCGCCTGATGGAGATCGGCAATCCGGGATAGAATGTCATTCCAAACAAAACCAGATATGAAGAAAATCTTTGCACTTGTGGCGGCGTTCGTGGCCGCCGGCGCCCTCTGCCTGGCGCAAACCGAGCAATCCCAGGTCATCGAAAACGGCGGTACAGGCCCCTGGAAGTCCGTTGCCGTGGGGGATGCCTCCCTTCCCACGCACGTCATCTACCGTCCGGGCAACCTGAAGGCCTATGTCGAGGAGAACGGCAAGATTCCGGTCCTGCTGTATGCCAATGGCGCCTGCGCCAACAACAGCCTTGAAATGAGCCGCCTCCTGAGCGAGGTCGCTTCCTGGGGCTACATCGTCCTGGCGATCGGACCGTACGAGGCGATGCCGGACGACAAGTTCTACGCCCAGTGGAAGGGTGTCGTGCGCGGATGGTATCCGGAGACCAAGGAGTTTGCCATCATGGGCAACGGCGAGCGCCTGACGCCTTACACCGAGGAAGAACTCGCAGCCCGGGCTGCGGAGCGCGAAGCGGCGGAAAAAGCCGCTGCAGCTGCGGCCAAGAAGAACAAGAAGAAGGCGGCGGAACCCGCCCCGGCCCCGTTCCGCACCTATGCCCGCCAGTTGCTGGAGGCGCTGGACTGGCTCACCGACCAGAGCGCCAATGCGCAGAGCGAGTACTATCACCTGATCGACCTGGACAAGGTGGCCGCGATGGGTCAGTCCTGCGGCGGCGCCCAGGTGCTGGCTGTGGCGCACGACCCGCGCATCAAGACCTGCCTCATCTTCAACTCCGGCATCGGTGAAATGGCCATGAGCGGCGCTTCCAAGGAATCCCTCGCGAATCTCCACCAGCCGATGCTCTACCTGAACGGCGGCACGGCCGATGTGGCCTACGAGAATGCCAACGGCGACTATGGCCGCATCAAGGAACTCCCTGTCGTGAAGATTTCCACGCTGGACGGTCACCACGGCACCTACTACGAGACGCACGCGGGCGCCTATGCCGTCGCAGCACGCCTCTGGCTCAACTGGCAGCTCAAGGGACAGGTGGGAGATGCGGCGCTCTTCATGAACGACGAGTACGGAAAGTCCGTCCATCCCGACTGGACCTTCGACCGGAAGAACTGGTAGAGGCAGCCGGAGGGTTGGGAACCGAGCTACCCGCAACCGCCTCTAAATCAAGCTCTTACAAAACGACGAGTGCCAGACCTCAACTTTTCTCAGGGGGTCTGGCACCAATGTTTTTGTATGTTATTGAAAACCAGCGCGTTACAAAGAGGCCGGTTCCAAACCTCGGGAGAGGCTAACCGGGGACCCGGCCCTACCAGCTGATAGCGGGCTTGGTGAGGGCTTCGCGCAGCTGGTCGTCGTAACGGAGGCGGACCTTGATGCCGGCTTCCTGGAACCAGTAACGGACGGCGATCTCCTCTTCGATGAAGGGGATGATTTCGTCCTTCTTCAGCCGCAGGAAGGTCTCCTTGTCCATATCCAGGGACTTCTCCAGGGCGGCCAGTTCATCGGACATCGTTTCCGTAAGACCGTCTTCGTCCAGCGTCTTCTTCATCTCGTCGAAGAGGGCGCGGGCGGAGGAACGGTAGTCGAAAGTCTTGTCCTTCGCATAGGCGACGAAGTCGTCATAGGCGTCGAAATGGAAGTCCTCCACGGACGGAAGCGCCTCGTGTTCACGGACATACTTCATCGCGTACTGGTCCACGATACCGTTCAGGACGATGGAATAGGTCAGGCGGGAATACTTCCGGCCCTTCACCTCGTAGTCCGGGGTGATACCGCCGCCGTCGCGGACGGTGCGGCCGTGGGCGGTCTTGAATTCGTGCGTCAGGGAATCCGGAATGTGCCCTACGCTGCCGTCCTCGTTGCGGTGGCTGTAGTCAATGGCCTGCACGCAGCGTCCGGAAGGGGTGTAATACTTCGCCGTGGTGACTTTCAGCTGGCCGTCGTAGGGCAGCGGCCGGATGCTCTGCACCAGGCCCTTCCCGTAGGTACGGGTGCCGAGGATGGTGGCGCGGTCCAGGTCCTGGAGGGCACCGGACACGATTTCCGAAGCCGAAGCGGAACCGGAATCGACCAGCACGACGATCGGGATATTGAGATCGACCGGATCGGACGTGGTCTTGTACTCCTGGTCGGCCCCATGGGCGCGTCCCTTGGCCGTCACGACCACGGAGCCCTTGGGCACGAACAGGGAAACGATATTGACCGCCTCATGCATCAGGCCGCCGCCATTGCCGCGGAGGTCCAGCACCAGACGCTTCATCCCCTGGGCCTTCAAGGCGTTGTACCCGTCGCGGATGCCCTGCCCCACCCCGTCGGTGAACTTGGACAGGAGGATATAGCCGTCGCCATTGTCCAGCATCCCCACATACTCCACGGACGGTAGTGCGATGCGCTCGCGGGTAACGGTCACGTCAATGGTCTCGCCCGCCTTCCAGGTGTCGCCGCCGCGCAGCTTCTTCACGCGGAAAACCACCTGCGTCCCGGGCTTTCCCCGCATCTTGTCGGAACTTTCCTGGCTGGTGAGCCCATGGGTGGTTTCCCCGTTGATGGCCTCGATCTCGTCACCGCAGACCAGGCCGGCCTTCGCCGCCGGCGAGCCGGCATAGGGCTCGTTGATCTGGACGTTCCCGTTCACATCGGGCTTGTAGATAACGGCGCCGATGCCGCCGTACGTGTTGGACAGCATCATCCGGAAGTCTTCCTGCTCTTCCTCCGGGACATACACGGTATAGGGATCCAGCGCTTCCAGCATCGCGTCCACCCCTTCCCGCTCGATGCGGCCGACTTCGAGGGAATCGACATAGGAGCGGTTCAGTTCCTTGAGGATGGCATTATGGAGTTCGATCCACTTTCCGAGGGAGAAACTCTTGGACTGGGCCGATGCAGCGGCGGAAACGGTCAGCGCGAGGAGCGCCGCGAGGATATATCTTGTTTTGCTCATAATCGGGGACGGTTCGCCACAAAGGGCGTGCCAACGGGCAAAGTTACGAAAAAATGGAGTATCTTTGCGGCGTTAAAAGAAAGTGAATTGATGAAGATCGTTTTTGCGACCGGCAATCCCGGCAAGCTGCGCGAAGCCAGCGAGATCCTGGGGGAGGGTTTCGAACTCGTCACCCCTGCCGAAGCCGGCATTGAAGAAGACATTCCCGAGACTGGGAACACCTTGAGGGCCAATTCCTTGCAGAAGGCCCTGTACATCTTCGAAAAGACCGGCATGGACTGCTTTGCCGATGACACCGGCCTGGAGGTCGAGATCCTCGGCGGCGAGCCCGGTGTCCATACCGCCCGCTACGGCGGCCCCCAGAAGAACCCGGACGACAACATCCGGAAACTCCTTACCGAAATGGCCCGCCGGGAGCAGGAGGCTTCCGTCCTCCACGAGTACGGCTTCGCGATGCCGCACGCGACCCGCCGCGCCCGTTTCCGTACCTCCGTCACCCTCATCCTTAACGGCGAGAAGCATTTCTTCGACGGCATCATGGAAGGCCGCATCGCCCGCGAGAAAGCCGGCAAGGGCGGCTTCGGCTACGACCCCGTCTTCATCCCGGACGGATACGACGTCACCGCCGCCGAAATCACGGAGGAGCAGAAAAACGCCATCTCCCACCGCGGCAAGGCCCTCCGGGCCATGGCCGACTTCCTGAAAGAGAGACGATAATGGAAGGGATGAGGGTGGCCACAGGTTTTGGGAACACACCCTCACCCCTTCTGAGCATCCACAAACCATGACGGAGAACATCGAGGCCATCGTGCTGGGACATACGAAGTTCGGGGAGAACTCAGTCGTGGTGCACACGCTGTCGGAAGCGTATGGACGGCGGGGGTTTCTCGTCCGGATCGGCCGGAAGGCCGGGATGGCCCTGCTGCTGCCGATGAACATCCTCGAAATGGACATCGTCCCGAATCCGAAATCGACCCTGTGGTCGGCCCGGAACCTGAGCGCGAAGGATCCCCTGAACGGCATCCGGAACAACCTGTACAAGAATACGATCAGCCTGTTCCTGTCGGAGGTGCTGCTGCGCACCGTCCGGGACGGGCAGACGGAGGACGGCCTGTATCCCTGGTGCGTCCGGAGCATCCTCACCCTGGACGGCCTCCAGACGGATTTCTCCAACTTCCACATCCGGTTCCTGCTGGAACTGGCCGGTGCCCTGGGCTTCAGCCCCACCTTCGAGGACGTCGCGCCCTTCGCGGAAAAGCACCTGGCGCAGCTCAAACCCTTCCTGACCGCCTCCTTCACCGAGACGATGCTCCTTCCCCTGCGCGGCGAGGACCGGAATTCCCTCTGCGAAGACCTCCTGCGCTACCTGGAATACCACACCGAATCCTCCATCCGCGTCCAGTCGCTCGCCGTCCTGCGGGAAGTGTTCGCGTGACGGGATACACCCGTTTGCCGGCATACCCGCCCGGCGCTTAAAATTCTTTACCCTTTTCGCGGTTTTTCGTACAGAATTGTTATCTTTGATGCCCGATAACACTGAAGTAACCGCATCGACATGTACAAAATCACGGAGCATCCCATCCTTTCCGTTCCGGAGGAGAATCTGCATTCGTTTATTTATGAGGGAAACACGGTCACGGGCCAGAAGGGCCAGACCATCGCCGCCGCCCTGCACCAGGCAGGCTTTCCCGTCCATCATCATAGCCTGAAAGACCGCAACCGCACCATGGAGTGCGGCATCGGCAAGTGCGGCGCCTGCGAAATGGTCGTGGACGGCCATATCCGCCGTATCTGCATCACGAAAGTGGACGGCGTGAAGGAGGTGCACCGCGCCTCCGCCGACAGCTTCGCCGAAGTGAAGACCGCCGCGGACGAGGCCCCGAAGAAGGTATACAAGACCACCGTCGCCATCATCGGCGCGGGCCCGGCCGGCCTCGCCGTCCGCGAGGAACTCCGGAAGGCCGGGGTGGACAACCTCGTCATCGACAACAACAGCGCCATCGGCGGCCAGTTCCGTATGCAGACCCACCAGTTCTTCTTCTTCGAGAAGGAGCGCAAATTCGGCGGCATGCGCGGCTTCGACATCGCCGAAACCCTCGCCGGAGACTCCCGGGAAGGCATCCTCCTGGACAGCGTCGTCTGGGACATCCTGGAAGGGAAGCGCCTGGCCGTCAAGAATGTAGCCACCCAGGAAATCTTTTATGTCGATGCCGACCAGCTCGTCGTCGCCGCCGGGGCCCTCCCCTTCATGCCCGCCTTCAAGAACGATGACCTGCCCGGCGTGTACACCGCCGCCGTCGTGCAGCGGATGATGAACACGGAGTTCACCCTCCTCGGAAAGAACATCCTCACCGTGGGCGCCGGCAACATCGGCTACCTCACCTCCTACCAGGCGATGCAGGCCGGGGCGAAGGTCAAGGCCATCATCGAGGCCATGCCCCGCGAGGGCGGTTTCCCCGTCCAGGCCAACCGCGTCCGGAGGCTGGGCATCCCCATCCTCACGGCCTACACCCTCGTGGAAGCCATCCCGAACGAGGACCGCACCGGCATCGTGGGCGCCGTGATCGCCAAATGCGAGAACTTCAAGCCCATCCCGGGCACGGAAGTCCGCATCGACGGAATCGACTGCATCAACATCTGCACGGGCCTGCTGCCCGACAGCCAGCTGCTCCGCAAGGGGGCCGAGGTCTTCGGCCGCGCCTGCCACGGGGTGGGCGACGCCGTCCGGATCGGCGAGGGCACCTCGGCGGTGCTCCGGGGCCGCCAGTGCGCCTATGAAGTGATGATGGAACTGGGCAAGCGGGTCGATTACAACACCTACCTGACCCTCTCCAAGGACTATATTGACTCCCAGCAGCGGCCAACCCGCGTCCTGGAAGAACCCCGGAAGCCCTCCCCCGAACGGATGGCGGCCAAGGGGTTCGTGATCGCCGACTGCTTGTACGGATTCGCCTGCAACCCCTGCTCCTTCTCCTGCAAGCAGGGCGCCATTACCAAGAGTTCCACCTCCGTCACCCCGGTCATCGACTACGACAAGTGCATCGGGTGCATGGAGTGCGTCTCGCAGTGCCCGGGCCTGGCCATCTTCGGCTACCGGACCGACCGGAACCAGCTCTTCCTCCCGCTGGAATTCAACCTCCCGGAAGGCGCGAAGGAAGTGTTCCTGGTCGATGACAACGGAAAGAAGGTGGGCGAAGGTGAAATCGAGCGCGTGATGCGCAAGCCCGGCAAGACCCATATCGCCGTCATCAAGGCCACCCGCCTCGAAGGCGACCTGACCGACGCGCACGGCTTTATCCTGAAGGAAAACTATCCGGAGCCGCTGGAAATGAAACCTTGCAGCGCCGATCCTTCCCAGACCTATGTCTGCCATTGCGAAGACGTGAGCCTCAGCGAGTTGCTGGAGACCCTGAAGGGTCGTACCAGCATCACCGCGCAGGAACTCAAGCACATCACCCGCCTCGGCATGGGTCCGTGCCGCGGTTCCCGCTGCCTCCCCCGCGCCAAGCAGGTCCTCCGTGCCCACGGCATCGAGGTCACCGGCGAGTTTACCCCGCGCGGACCGATGGCGAACCTCGTGGAAATCGGCAACGTCTGCAACATCCAGGGGGCCCATACGCTCGTAACCTCACCGCAGTTCTCCGAGGCGGAAACCGAAGAGGTGGGCGCCTTCGTCGCCGGCGGCGGCATGGCGGGCTCCGCCCTGTTCCGCTACCTGTCGGAGGCCGGGTTGAAGCCGGTCCTCGTGAACAAGGAACACGGCAGTTCCTGGCGCTGCATCGCAGGCGGCCGTCCGGCCTTCTCCGTCCCTGCCCTCGCGGAAATCGCCAATGGGAACCTCCAGATTTTCAGGGAATTGCAAGCTACGCACGACATCGACTTCAAGATGACGCGGTATGTGAACTTCGTCCACGATGAAGCCACCTACCGGAGCCTGGACGCCTCCCGCGCCTGGTCCGACGCCTATATGGTGGAGAAGAAGGACTTCGCCCGCGAGATTTCCCCGTACATCAATCCGGACCTGGACCTGTACACCCACGCCCTGATCTCCAACGACTGCTGGCAGGCCAGTCCGGGCAAGACCATCGACCTCGTGCGCCAGACCGGCATTGCCCGGGGCGGTCGCGTCCTGGAGGACACGGAACTGGTCGATGTCGCGAAAACGGGTGATACCTACCTCGTTACGGTCAAGACGCCGGACGGACGGTACCGCCGGTTCAAGACGGCTGTCTTCGTGAACGCCCTGGGTGCCGGTGCGGAGAAGTTCGCCCGGATGCTGGGCCTCCCGACCGGCCTCTTCCCGGTCCGCCACCAGGCGTTCATCACCAAGCGCCTCCCGCTCATCGGAAAGGACGGCGATTCGCTGGACATGCTCATCGACCGCCGCCACTACAAGGGCTTTTCCGCCGTGTACGGCCAGCAGCTGGCCTCCACCGGCCAGATCATCGGCTGCGCCTCCCCCGCCTCGGATGCTTCCGAAGCCGCGAAGAACCTGAAGGTCAATACGCAAGCCTTCCTGGAAATCGTGACAGAAGTCTTCACGGAATGGATTCCGCAGCTGAAGGGCATGAGCCTCCAGGCCACCTGGTGCGGCTACTACACGGAACCCCGGTACATCGTGGACCCGGCCGCCGGCCTGTTCGTGGGTATGCGCGGGCACGGCTTCATGCTCTCGCAGTACATCGCGAAACTCTATGTGGACACCCTCCTCGGCCGTCCCGTCCCCGCCTTCTTCGCCGATCTCGGCCTCGCCGGTTCCGGCCTGAGCGAGAACGCGTTCAAATAGGCCGCCCGCCGGACGGCCGGATTCTTGCCGAAGCGCCGATTATTGCCTATCTTTGCATATTAATGCAAACGATATGAGCAAAAGAAGAAGAAACGGCGGAAGGACCGCCGCACCGAAGGGAAGGAAAAAGAAGGTCCGGATCATCCCCGAGTATGTGGGAACGGCCATCATGTCCCGGGAAGGATTCGTGTTCGTGCGGATCGAGGGACAGGAAGAAGACGTCTATGTAAAAGCCTCCAAGACCCGCGGCGCCCTGCACGGGGATACCGTCCGCGTGGCCGTCACGCAGGAAAAGGAAGGAAGCGCCAAACGGCGCAGCGGCGAGATTATCGCCGTCCTGGAGCGGTCCACGAAACCCTTCGTGGGCATTCTCCACATCGTCGGACAGCAGGCCTGGGTGCTGATGTCCTCCAAGACGATGCCTTATGACATCTCGGTACCCATCCCGGAAGGCGGCGTGCGCGGCATGAAGGTCGCGGCCGTCGTGGACGGTTGGGAGCGGGGCGAAACGGGCCCGCACGGCCATGTCGTGGACGTGTTGGGCATGCCCGGCGAGAACGATACCGAGATGCACGCCATCCTGGCGGAATTCGGCCTCCCGTACAAGTTCGAAAAGGCCGTGGAGGACGCTGCCGACCTGATTTCTGACGAGATCACGGACAAGGACCGCGCCGGTCGCCGTGACTTCCGGAACACGCTCACTTTCACCATCGACCCCACCGATGCCAAGGACTTCGACGACGCGCTGTCGTTCCGGAAACTCGACAACGGCAACTACGAGGTGGGTGTCCATATCGCCGATGTCACCTACTACGTGCGGCCGGGAACGCCGGTGGACGCCGAGGCCCAGAAACGCGGAACCTCCGTCTATCTGGTGGACCGGACCGTGCCCATGCTGCCGGAGAAACTGTCCAACAAGCTATGCTCCCTGCGCCCGCACGAGGAGAAGCTCACCTTCTCCGCCGTATTCGAAATCACCCCGCTGGCCAAGGTCATCAACCCCTGGTTCGGCCGGACGATGATCGTCTCCGACTACCGGTTCGACTACGAGAACGCCCAGGCCATCATCGAGGCGGGCGACGAGGCCATGACCCGGGCCTTCGGGGAAGGCACCGAGTGCGGCATCGTCCCGGATGCGGTGAAGGAAGCCGTCCTCATCCTCAACAAACTGGCCCTCAAACTCCGCAAGAAGCGCTTCGCGGCCGGCGCCGTGAATTTCGATCGGCCTGAGATGAAGGTCGAGGTCGATGAAAACGGCAAGCCCGTGGGCGTCCACCAGAAGTTCTCGAAAGAGGCCAACTGGCTCATCGAGGAGTTCATGCTCCTGGCCAACCGCTCCGTGGCGGAGTTCGTCGCCACCGGCGGGAAGATGGGCGGCAAGGCGCTGAAGGCCCCCAAGACCTTCGTCTACCGCGTCCATGACGAACCCAACATGGAAAAGCTCAGCGGCCTCCGCGAGTTCGCCGGGAACCTGGGCTTCAAGATGGGGCCCATCGATAACGGAAAGGATATCGCGCTGTCCCTGAACAGCTTACTCTCCGACGCGAAGGAGAAGCCGGAGCTGGGCGCCATCCAGATCCTCGCCCTCCGTTCCATGGCCAAGGCCTGCTACAGTACCGACAACATCGGCCATTACGGCCTCGCCTTCCGGTTCTATACGCACTTCACTTCCCCGATCCGCCGCTATCCGGACGTGATGGTCCACCGCCTGCTGGCGATGTATCTCCGCGGGGCCGATTCCCAGTCCCTGGACTACTACACCGAGCAGTGCAAGCACGCTTCCGAACGCGAAGTCGTCGCCGCCGAAGCCGAACGCGAGAGCATCAAGTACAAACTCGTGGAATTCATGGAGGACAAGGTGGGCCAGGAGTTCGACGGCCACGTGTCCGGCGTCACCCAGTGGGGCATCTACGTGGAGATCGAGCCCACCAAGATCGAGGGCATGATTCCCTACCGGACCATCAAGTCCGAATTCTACGACTTCGACGAGGAGCACTACCGGGCCGTCGGCCGCCGGCATCACTCCGTCATCAAGCTCGGCGACCCGCTCCGCATCCGCGTGAAGGGGACCAACCTGGAGCAGAAGCTCCTGGACTACGAGCTGGTGGAGCCGGAGCACACCACAGCCACCCCGGAGCCGTCCATCGAGGACCTCACGGATGCACCCATGCCCAACTATCCGCGCCGCAAAAGCCGCAGCGTCCGCAAGCCGGGCCCTGCGAAGCGGGGGAAGAAGGCTGCGGAGAAATAGGCTCGTTTGAGGCTTGCGGCCAACGGTTTCATAAGTTACCATCTATCAAGAAGATACAAACAGCGTCCCCGCAGACCACCTGCTATTTTGAGAGGTCTGCGGGGGTGGTTTTTATAATTGATTGTGGTTCAATTGATTATAAACCATCGACCCGCAGGCCCTCTGTCTCTCACTTTTTTTTACTACCTTTGATAACTTGAAATAACACTATGAAGCTAAACCACCTTACCCTGATCGCCTGCCTGGCCCTCGCCGCCTGTGGCCCGAAGGCTGCCGTGTACAAGGATGCGAACCTTCCGGCGGAACAGCGGGCGGACGACCTCCTGAAGCGGATGACCCTTGACGAGAAACTCGGACAGTTGCTGTGCCCGCTGGGATGGCCCATGTACGAGAAGGTTTCCGCGGACAGCGTGACCATTTCGGACGCCTACCGCGATTTCATCCAAAACCAGCACGGAGGCATGCTGTGGGCGGTTTTCCGCGCCGATCCGTGGACCAAAAAGACCCTGGAGACCGGCTTGAATCCGACCCTGTCGGCCAAGGCGTACAACGCCCTGCAGCGCTATGCGATGGACTCCACGCGGCTCGGGATCCCCATCATCCTGGCCGAAGAGGCGCCCCATGGGCACATGGCCATCGGGACGACGGTATTCCCCACCAGCATCGGCCTGGCTTCCACCTGGGATACGGAACTGGTTGAGAAAGTGGGAGCAACCATCGGCACCGAACTCCAGGCGCAGGGGGCGACGATCGGGTACGGACCGGTCATCGACCTCTCCCGCGAACCGCGCTGGTCCCGCGTGGAGGAGACCTACGGCGAAGATGTGCACCTGACCTCGGAGATGGCTTCCGCGATGGTGCGGGGCACTTCCTCCCAAGGCGTGATTTCCACCCTGAAGCATTTTGTCGCCTACGGCGTACCGGAAGGCGGCCATAACGGCAACCCGTCCATCATCGGGATGCGGGACCTCCGGGAGAACGTTCTCCCGACCTTCAAGGCCGCCATCGACGCGGGCGCCCTGTCCGTGATGACCTCCTACAACTCCCTGGACGGCATCCCTACCACCTGCAACGAGGAGCTCCTGACCGGGGTCCTGCACGACGAGTGGAATTTCAAAGGCTTTGTAGTCAGCGATTTGGAAAGTATCGACGGCCTCCAGACGAGCCATCACGTAGCGGCCTCCAGGCAGGAAGCCGGCGAGATGGCCCTGAACGCGGGCGTGGACGTGGACCTGGGCGCCCATTGCTACGCCCAGCTCAAGGAGTCCGTGGAAAGCGGCCGGGTGTCGATAGCGGTTCTGGACCGGGCCGTGAAGAGAGTCCTCCTCCGGAAGTTCGAGGCCGGCCTGTTCGATCACCCGTATGTCGATGAGACTGCCGCCGCGGGCCTCGTCCGCACCCCGGAACATGTCGCTACCGCCGCGCAGGCTGCCCGGGAAGGGCTCGTCCTGCTGAAGAACAACGGCATCCTGCCGCTGAAACCCGGTACCCGCATCGCCCTCATCGGCCCGAATGCTGACAACCAGTACAACCAGCTCGGCGACTACACCGCCCCCCAGGCGGAAGCGCATGTCGTGACGATGCTGGAAGGCCTGCAGGCCAAGGGAGCGAGCGTCCAGTATGTCAAGGGCTGCGCGGTCCGGGACACCCGAGATACGCAGATCGGCCAGGCCATCGTCGCCACCTTCCTTTCCGATGTCGCCGTCGTCGTGGTGGGCGGGTCTTCCGCCCGTGACTTCAAGACCAAGTACATCGACACCGGCGCGGCCGTGGTGGACGAGGATTCCGTTTCCGACATGGAGGCCGGCGAAGGCTTCGACCGGGCCAGCCTGGACCTGATGGGCGCACAGAATGAGCTCCTGAAGGCCGTGAAGGCCACGGGGAAGCCCGTTGTGGTGGTCTATGTGGAAGGACGCCCGCTGGACAAGAACTGGGCGGCCGAGAAGGCCGACGCCCTCCTGACGATGTGGTATCCCGGCGGCGAAGGCGGTACGGCCCTTGCCGACGTCCTCTTCGGAGACTACAACCCCGCGGGCCGGCTTCCCGTGAGCGTTCCCCGTAACGTGGGCCAGCTGCCGGTCTATTACAACCGGAAGAACCCGCGCGGGCACGACTACGTGGAGATGTCCGCCGACCCGCTCTATCCTTTCGGATACGGCCTGAGTTACAGCTCGTTCGAGTATTCGGACCTGACGGTATCCGGCCGGGTTCCGGACGTGGAAGTGACGGTCCATGTGAAGAATACGGGGGCCTATGACGGGGATGAGGTGGTCCAGTTGTATGTCATCGACCCGCTGGCCTCCACCGTGCGGCCGCGGAAGCAGCTCCGCGCCTTCGACCGCGTCTTCATCAAGGCCGGGGAAACCGTGCCCGTCACCCTGAAGCTGGGGCCCGACGCCTTCTCCCTGGTCGATGCGGCCGGGAACACGGTCATCGAGCGCGGCGACTTCCTCCTGGAAGTGGGCGCCTCCTCGGAGGACATCCGTCTGAAAGAAACGATAACCTACTGAACATGCGATATTTGCCGATTATCTTAGGCCTTGCCCTGGCCACGGGAGCCGCCGCCCAGAGCCTGCCGTACTGGCAGGACATGGACATCACCTCCGTGAACGCCGAGACCCGGCGGACGGAGGCCATCTGGTTCGCCGACCGGGCCGATGCCCTGCGGAAAGGTTTCCGCGAAAGCGAGAACTACGTGAGCCTGAATGGAGTATGGGATTTCAAGTACTTCGACGACTACCACCAGATGCAGCGCTACAAGGGCACCGACTGGGACCAGATTACGGTGCCGGGAAACTGGGAGGTGCAGGGGTACGGCGTCGCCATCTACACGAACATCCCGTACGAATTCAGCCCCCGGGACCCGCAGCCGCCGACGCTGCCGGAGGTGTTCCCCGCCGCCCTCTACCACCGGACATTCACCGTACCGGAAGGATGGGCCGGCAGGACGGTGTACCTGAACCTCGCGGGCATCAAGTCCGGATCGTATGTGCTGGTGAACGGGAAGCAGATCGGTTACTGCGAAGATTCCAAGGATCTCGCCCGCTTCGACATCACCCGGGAGCTGAAGGAGGGAGAGAACGAATTGACCCTCAAGGTGTACCGCTACTCAACCGGCTCTTGGCTGGAGTGCCAGGACTTCTGGCGGATCAGCGGCATCGAGCGCGACGTGTACCTGTCCAGCGAGAAGACCCCGGCCCGGTTCGATTTCGACGTGGTGTCCACCCTGGACCCGGGTCTCACCAAAGGCGTCTTCCGCCTGACCCTGCGCTCGCAGGCCCCCGTCGAGGTGTTCTATGAACTGCTGGACCGGGACGGACTGCCGGTCGCGGATGCCATCTACCCGGTCAACGGTGAAGTGACCACAGTCACCGACACCATCCCCGACGTCCGGACCTGGAGCGCCGAAACGCCCGAACTGTATACGCTGCTGCTCCGGGTCGATGGGGAATACACCCGCTTCCACGTGGGCTTCCGCCGTCTTGAAATCGCCACCGTCAAGGACGGGGAGCGCGATGTGAAGGCCTTTCTCGTGAACGGGCAGCCGGTGAAATTCAAGGGCGTGAACATGCATGAGCACAACCCCTACACGGGCCACTATCTCACCCGGGAAAACCTGCTGGAGGACCTCCGGCTCATGAAGATGGCCAATATCAACGCCATCCGCACCTGCCACTACCCCCAGTCCCGGGAGTTCTACGAGCTCTGCGACAGCCTGGGCTTCTATGTCTATGACGAGGCCAATATCGAATCCCACGGAATGGGCTACCGGCTGGACCGCACCCTCGGGAACAATGCGGCCTGGCAGGCCAAGCACCTGGACCGCATCCTGAACATGTACCACCGGACGGCGGACTACCCGTGCGTGACCATCCTGTCCCTGGGCAATGAAGCCGGCAACGGGGTGAATTTCTACGAAGCCTACCGCGTGCTGAAGGCCTTGGAGAAAGACGGCCAGAACCGGCCTGTCTGCTATGAAAGGGCGGAAAGGGAGTGGAATACCGATATGCTCGTCCCGCAGTATCCCGGCGCCGAATGGTTCCAGCGGATGGGCGAGAAGGAATCGGGGCGCCCCGTCGTCCCGTCCGAGTATGCCCACGCGATGGGCAATTCCACCGGCTCCATCGACCTCCAGTGGGCGCAGATCTATGCCCATACGCACCTGCAGGGCGGCTTCATCTGGGACTGGGTCGATCAGGGACTGTATGACGCGGAGAAAGGATGGACCTACGGCGGTGACTACGGGGTAGATGCCCCTTCCGATGCCAACTTCCTGTGCAACGGCATCGTCAATCCCGACCGCGACCCCCACCCGGGCTACTACGAAGTCAAGCATGTGTACCAGGACATCGCCATCACCGGCGTCGCCCCGGAGGAGGGCCGGTTCACCATTGAGAACCGGTTCTATTTCAAGGATTTGAAGGACTATCAGGTCTCCTGGCGCATCGAGCGGGACGGAAAGACCGTGAAGAAGGGGAAATGCTCCTTCTCCACGCCGGCGCAGACCTCCGAGGAATTCACCGTGAAACTCCCCCGCTGGAAAATGCGCCGGAAAGGCGAATACCGCATCTTCTTTGAAACCGCCACTGCGCGGGCCCTGCCGCTGCTGGCCAATGGGACTATCGTCGCCGCCGACGAGGTCCTCCTGAAGGACACCGGGGAAAAGAAGCCCGCGAAGGTCCGGGCCTGGTCGGGAGAGACCCTGGAAGGAGAGGCCGATATCCGGCTGTCCGCCGGCCGGGGCGAACTGGTCTTCGACAAGACGCAGGGAATCGTGAAGCGGTATGTCTATCAGGGGCACGACCTCTTCGACCCGGATTTCGGCCTGCGTCCGAACTTCTGGCGCGGCCCCACCGACAATGACTACGGCAACGGGCTGCCGGGCCGGTGCGCTGCCTGGAAACAGGCCTCCCAGGCCTTCCAGGCCACGGTTTCCACCCAGGACGGGACCATCCACGCCACCTACGCCCTGCCCACCGGATGCTCGATGGAGGTAGACTACACCCTCCTTCCCTCCGGCCTGCTGCGCGTGTCGGCCGCCTTCCTGGGTGCCGGCAAAAAGCCGGTGGACATCCCGCGCATCGGCTTCCGGTTCCGGGTGCAGGACAATGACTTCCAGTACTTCGGGCGCGGCCCCGTGGAGAACTATTGCGACCGGAACAGCGGCACCTTCAAATCCCTCTTCACGACATCGGCCTCCGCCGAATTCTACCCCTATGTCCGTCCGCAGGAAACCGGCCACCACACGGAAACCGAGTGGCTGGCGACCCGGCAGCTGACCATCGTCGCCGACAGCCTCTTCGAGTTCAATGCCCTCCGCCTGAGCGTGGAAGACCTGGACAGCGAGGACTCCGACCGGCCGTTCCAGTGGAACAACTTCGACACCCCGCCGGTCCATGACGAAGAAGCAGCTCTCAAGGCCCACATGCGGCGCCAGACGCATCTCTGCGACGTCCCGGAGCGCGATTTCACCGAAATCTGCCTGGACGGGGCCGCCTCCGGCGTGGGCGGTTACGACAGCTGGGGCTCCCGACCCGAGCCGTCCCGCACCGTCTGGTCCACCGACAATCGCTCCTTCGGGTTCACTCTCGTTCCCGCTAAAGCACTCAAACCCTCAAAAGCCGTCCGCTATGCGTATTGATACCCTTTGGGCCGCCACCCTCCTGCTCGCAGCCGTTTCCTGCGCTGAAAAGCCCTACGGCGCCGTTCCCTCGCCCTACCAGCTGGAATGGCAGGCGATGGAGATGAATATGTTCTGCCATTTCGGACCCAACACTTTCACCGGGCGCGAATGGGGCGACGGGACGGAGGCCGAAGACCTGTTCAACCCGACGGACCTGGACTGCCGCCAGTGGGCCGCCACGGCGAAAGCCGCCGGTTTCAAGGGCATTATTATCACGGCCAAGCACCACGACGGCTTCTGCCTCTGGCCCAGCCCCGTCAGCACCCACACCGTCGCCCAGTCCGCCTGGCGGGACGGGAAGGGGGACGTGCTGCAGGAACTGTCCGACGCCTGCCGGGAATACGGCCTCAAGTTCGGCGTGTACATCTCGCCCTGGGACCGGAACGACCCGCACTACGGGACGCCGGAATACAACGACATCTTCGTCCAGACCCTGGAAAGCGTGCTGGGCGGAGCTTACGGCCCGGTCTACGAGCAGTGGTTCGACGGGGCCTGCGGTGAAGGTCCCAATGGGAAGAAGCAGGTCTATGACTGGCCGCTGTTCAACGGAACCGTCTTCAAACATCAGCCCCAGGCGGTCATTTTCAGCGATGTAGGGCCCGGCTGCCGGTGGGTCGGCAACGAGGGAGGCTCGGCCGGCCGCACGAACTGGGGGACGCTGAACGCCGGAGGCTTCACCCCCGGGCAGAACAGCCCTTCCCTGCAATCCCTGAACGAGGGAGACCGGGGCGGCAGCGCCTGGATCCCCGCCGAGACCGACGTCTCCATCCGCCCGGGCTGGTTCTGGAAAGCCGCCGAGACCCCGCGCGTGAAAAGCGTCCAGCAGCTCCTGAAAATCTACTACGAGAGCGTAGGACGCAATTCCCTCCTGCTGCTGAACGTCCCGCCGGATGAGCGCGGGCACATCGACCCGGTGGATTCCACCCGGCTGATGGAATTCCGGACGGCCCTGGACGCCATTTTCGCGGACAACCTTGCCGACGGGGCCCGCATCCGCCGGAAGGGCGACACCTGGACCGTCACCCTGGACGGCGAGAAGGCCTTCAACCGCCTGGTACTCCAGGAGGACCTGACGCTGGGCCAGCGGATCGCCGCCTTCACGGTGGAAGCCCTGACCGCCGACGGTTGGACCCCGGTCGCCGAAGAGACCACCGTCGGGTTCAAGCGCATCGTCCTCCTGCCGGACGTGACGGCCTCCGCCGTGCGGATCCGGGTGGACGAAACCCTCGCCAAGCCAATCATCTCGCAGATTGCACTCTATCAGGACGATATCTACCGGGAGCCCTCTGCAGAGGAAGATCCGGGGACGGTCCACGGCATCTCAGAAACCCAGGTCATCGACCTCGGGGTGGTCCGGTCCCTGGACGGCTTTTATTACACGCCGGCCAAGAGGGGCCGCGGCGGGGTCATCATCGACTACCGCCTGGAAGTTTCCGCCGACGGGAAGCAGTGGACCGTGGCCGATGCAGGCATGTTCGACAACATCGTCAACAATCCCGTCCGGACGGAAGTGCGGAAGCCCTTGAAAGCCAGGTTCCTGCGCCTTGTCCCTACACGGACAAGCACCGGGACGACCTATGGAATCGCCGAATTCGGCCAGCTTTAGAACCATCAACCCATGAAACATGTTTTACCCATTGCCCTGCTTCTGGCGATGGCATTCTCCTGCGGCCCCCAGGACGGGATCCGGACGATCCGGACCGAAGAAGGGAAGGAGGCCCGCCTCGGAAAAATCAAGGAGATCGACGGCCCGGTGACGGTCCGGCTCCTTGCGAAGAACACCTGTCCCGATACGCTGTATCCGGTCCAGCTGCATACCCCTTGCGGATGCACCCAGGTCCGATTCGACCGGAAACCTGTGGCGCCCGGGGAGGATGAGGTCCTGGAAGTGACCTACAATCCCGCCTACCGGCCCGGGCCGATGCGGGAAGAAATCCAGGTCCGCTACCAGCATTCACCGGTACAGGTCCGGACCTTCGCCATCCAGGGAGAGGTCATCGGCTACAACCACCCCATGGAGGAAGACCGCCCCTATGCTTACGGGGAAGGTCTGTATATGAGCCACAAAATCCTCAGCTACGGCCGCCTGCGGCCCGGGCAGACGGGCGATTTCTTCTTCCGGTACGGAAACGGGAACACCCGGAAGGCCACCATCACTTTTGACATCCCCGAAGCGTGGCAGCCTTGCCTGCGGATGCGCCAACCCGGAAAGATGAAGGCCGACGGCCGGGACACCCTCCATGTCAAGTTCACGATGCCCGAAGGCGTGGACTCGGTGGACTTCGCTCTCCAGCCCCGGGTGGACGGGAAACCCACGGAAGAAGTCCTCTCCGTGCGGGCCTGGAAAAAGACGAAATAAAGGGAGGAAATCCCGTTTTTTATCCGTACCTTTGCTTCCCCTTTAGGGGAAAAGTAGCGCGAGAACTAAACTAATACCATCATAATCAACCAATTACAACACCTTATGACTTTCCAACTAAAGAAAGTCCTGGCAGGGATCCTGATGTCCGCTGCGGGACTATTCCTCGTTGGCGGCCTCGCTATGGCCCAAAACCGGACCATAACGGGAACCGTCACCGATGACTACGGTGAGCCGCTCATCGGCGCCAGCGTGGTCGTTGAAGGAGATACGTCGACGGGTGCCATCACCGACCTGGACGGTCACTATTCCATCACCGTCCCGGCCTCGGCGGAGGCCCTGCGCTTCTCCTACATCGGCCAGGAGGACGCCGTCGAGCAGATCTCGGGCCGTTCCGTCATCAATGTCACCCTGGCATCGGCCAACATCGCCCTTACGGCGACGGTGGTCACCGCCATGGGCATCCGGAAAGAGGAGAAATCCCTTTCCTACAATGTCCAGCAGGCGAAGGTGGAGTCGGTGAGCCCGGTGGGCTCCTTCGTCAACGGCCTCAATGGTAAGGTCGCCGGCGTCTCCATCAGCCAGTCTTCCACCGGCGCGGGCGGCGCATCCCGTATCGTGATGCGCGGCTCCAAGTCCATCTCCAACAACAACAATGCGTTGTACGTCATCGACGGTATCCCGATGCAGTCCCTGCGGGGCGCCCAGCCCGAGGGTGTCTATGCCGGCGCCGGCCAGACCGGTGACGTGCTCGGCTCCCTGAACCAGGACGACATCGAGTCCATCTCCGTGCTCTCCGGCCCGTCCGCGGCGGCTCTGTACGGTGCCAATGCGGCGAACGGCGTCATCATCATCACGACCAAGAAGGGCGGTAAGGACCGGCTGGACATCGACTATTCCAACTCCACGACCTTCTCCCGGGCCTATGTGATGCCGCAGTTCCAGAACACCTACGGTCCCTCCTCCCCCGGCTCCTACTACAGCTGGGGCGGGAAGCTGGAGACCCCCTCTTCCTGGAACCCGCGCAATTACTTCCAGACCGGCTGGAACGAGGTGAATTCCCTCTCCCTGTCCACTGGTACGGAGCGCAGCCAGACCTATGTCTCCGCCGCCGTCGCGAACGCGAGAGGTATCGTCCACAATAATAATGTGGGCCGTTACAACCTCTCCTTCCGCAACACGACCGACCTGGTGAAGGATATCCTCACGATGGACGTGAACATCACCTACGGCCGCGTGAACGAGCAGAACATGATCGCCCAGGGCGAATACGGCAACCCGATCGTCCCGGTGTACCTGTTCCCGGCCGGGGATGATTTCTCCAAGGTCCAGGTCTATGAGCGCTACGATACGGGCCGCAACATCAAGACCCAGTACTGGCCCTACGACTTCGAGCACTCCATGCAGAACCCCTACTGGATCACCGAACACCAGAAGTGGCAGAACCAGAAGAACCGCCTGATGGGTTCCGGCCAGCTCTCCTACAAACCCTTCAAGTGGCTCACCCTGAGCGCCCGGGCGAAGTACGACCGCACCGACGAAATCCAGGAGCGGAAGTTCGACGCCTCCACCAACACCCTATTCACCGAGGGCTCCAAGCACGGTTTCTATGGCCGCGTGAACCAGTACACCGAACAGAAGTTCGGCGAGGTCCTCGCCACCTTCAACAAGTACTTCGGGGACAACGTGTTCAACCTCACCGGCGTGGTGGGTGCCAACATCGACGACATCACCTTCCGCACGGACAACACCTCCGGCCCGCTGAAGACCGTCAACAACAAGTTCGACCTCAACAACATTGACCAGAACAACTCCCATACCCTCCTTTCCTCCGGCGGTTACCGCTACCAGAACCAGTCCGTGTTCGCGAACGCCCAGCTGGGCTACCGCAGCAAGGTCTATCTGGACATGACCTACCGCGTGGACTGGAACTCCGCCCTCTGGACGGCCGGCGGCATCACTTATCCGACCATCGGCCTTTCGGGCATCGTGACCGAACTGCTTCCCTTCCTGAAGAGCAATTTCTTCCCCTACTGGAAGATCCGCGGGTCCTATTCCGAGGTGGGTAACGCCCCGGATCCGTCCCTGTTCCTGCTGGATCCCCGCCACGAGCAGGTGAGCGGCAACGTCGCGACCAGCGCCCGCCGCCGGAACACCGAACTCGTGCCGGAACGCACCAAGTCCTGGGAACTGGGTACAAACATCCACTTCTTCGACAGCAAGCTGCAGATCGACGCGACCTACTACTACGCGAAGACCTTCAACCAGTTCTACGATCCCCGCATCACCTCCACCTCCTATTCCGGAGACATGTACCTGAACGGCGGCCGCGTGGACAACACCGGTGTGGAAATGGCTCTCCGTTTCGATGACACCGCCGGCAAGTTCAACTACGGGACGTATCTGACGTGGACCTGGAACAAGAACAAGATCGTGGACCTCAAGTTCAAGGATCCCGTGAGCGGCACCATCCGTGACGGCAACGGGATGCCAATGGGCGGCTTCGGCGGCCTGAACAACTTCCTCTATGAAGGCGGCACCCTCGGCGACGTGTACGTGACGACCATCGCCACCGACGAGCACGGGTTCTACCGCCTGAACAGCGACGGAATGATCATCGCCGACTACGAGGAAAAGGACATGATCTACGCCGGCTCCACCGACGCGAAGCACCGCCTCAGCTGGGGCGGCCATCTGGGCTACGGCGGCCTCACCCTGAACTGGCTGTTTACGGCCCGTCTCGGCGGCATCGCCATTTCCAAGACCCAGGCCATCCTGGACTACTACGGCGTGTCCCAGGACACCGCCGACGCCCGCGAGGTCGGCTATTTCGTCTTCAACGGGATGAAAACCAGCGATGTCCAAGGCTACTACCAGACGCTCGGCATCCGCGACGGCGTGATGAGCCAGTATGTGTATGACGCCACCAACGTCCGTCTCTCCGAAATCTCCCTGAACTATGATATCCCGGTCAAGAAACTCGGTTCCTGGGTCAAGAGTATCAGCCTCGCCGTGGTGGGCAACAACCTCGCGATGCTGTATCTCAAGGCCCCGTTCGATCCCGAGATGACCTCCAACGTGGGCACCTACAACCAGGGCGTGGACTACTTCATGCAGCCTTCTACCCGCAGCCTGGGCTTCTCCGTGAAGCTCCGCTTCGGCGGCAGTACCGCTCCCAAGGCCGCCCCGGCTCCCGCCTATACCACGAACTATGTTCCCGCCGCCGAACCCAAGGTGGTGGAGAAAGTGGTTGAAAAGGTCGTGGAGAAGGAAGTCGTCAAGGAGGTCGTCAAGGAAGTCAAGGTCCCCGTGGGGAACCTCGTGGAAACCTACGCCGACGACCTGTATTTCGTCATCGGCAAGGCCGAAATCCGTCCCGAGGAAGCCCTCAAGCTGGGCCGCATCTGCCAGGTTCTCGCCGAGAACCCGGATGCGAAGATCACCGTCACCGGTTATGCCGACAGCGGCACCGGCACGAAGGAGATCAACCGCGAACTCTCCGAGCAGCGCGCCCGCAAGGTCGTAGAGATGCTCGTGAACGCCGGTATCGCCCATGACCGCATCTCCAGCAGCTCCGTCGCCGGAGACCGGGACGCTTCCCAGAGCCCTGAATCCAACCGTGTTGCAGTCTGTATCGTTAAATAAGTCCATGCATATGAACACGAAGAATATATTTGCCGCGACGGCCCTTGCGCTGGCCGTCCTTACAGGCTGCACCAAGAACTTCGAGGAACTCGCCAAGAACCCCTTCGGCGTGAGTGACGAGCAGATGGCCGAGGACGGTCTCGCCCTGGGCGGCATGCTCCAGCAGCTGGAGCGCTCCGTCATCATCTACCGCGACGGCACCTGGCTGGATTCCGACTACCAGATCATGTACAATCTGTGCGCCGAGACATGGTGCGGCTATATGGCTCCCACCCTCAGCGACGGACACAACGCCGGCTGGGACGTCAACGACGGCTGGCATCGCCGCATGTTCACCGTCAAGTACCAGTACGGGATGGGCGGTTACAATACCTTCGAAACTTCCGCCAAGGAGTATGGGATGGAGAACGAGCTGGCGCTCGCCAAGGTCCTGAAAGTGGCATCCATGCATCAGGTGGCCGATTACTACGGTCCCATCGCCTACTCCCACACCGGCGACCTGTCCAACGTCTATGACCCGCTGGACCAGGTCTACCGGCAGTTCTTCAACGAACTGGACGAGTCCATCGAGACCCTCGAGAAGGTCGCCGCTTCCGGCGCCCATCTCCTGGAGGACTACGACCTCGTCTATGGCGGCGACGCCCAGAAATGGGTTCGCTTCGCCAACTCCCTGCGTCTGCGCCTGGCCCTCCGCGTAAGCTATGCGGATCCGGGTCTTGCCAAGGAAGAGGCCGAGAAATCCCTGAAGAGCCCGTTCGGCGTCATCGAGTCCAACAGCGACAACGCCGTCATCGCCGAAGCCGGGGTCCGTCACCCGATCTACACCATCAATGTGGAGTTCAACGACGCGGACACCCAGATGGGCGCTTCCATGGACGCCTACCTGAACGGCTACAACGACCCGCGCATGTTCCTGATCGCGAAGCCTGCCGGCGACGGCAAGCTCCACGGCGTCCGCCCGGGGATCTCCCCGTCCAGCTGGACCAACTACAAGAACACCGCCGCGAAGGTCTCCGCCCCGAATGCCGGCATCTACAAGATCACCTGGCTGAATGCCGCCGAAGTGGCCTTCCTCCGCGCCGAAGGTGCGCTGAAGGGCTGGGATATGGGCGGAACGCCCCAGGAGTTCTATGAGCAGGGCATCAAGCTCTCCTTCGAGGAGTGGGGTGCCGACGGCGCCGCCGGTTACATCGCCAACAAGACCGCCAAGCCGGCCGAGTTCCGCGACAATGTCCAGCGGGCCCATGCGGCCGCCCCTTCCACGGTGACCATCGCCTGGAGCAATGCCGACTCCGATGAACTGAAGCTCGAGAAGATCGCCACCCAGAAGTGGATCGCCCTCTTCCCGAACAGCGCCGAGGCCTGGGCCGAGCAGCGCCGTCTCCACTACCCGGTGCTCATCGCCCCGGCGAACAACTACTCCAACGGGATCGTGAACACCAACTACGGCATCCGCCGCGTTCCTTACCCCGTCTCCGAACAGACCGACAACCCTGAAGGCTACACCTCCGGCGTCGCGGCCCTCGGCGGAGCGGACAACGCGGGTACCCGCCTGTGGTGGGACGCCAAGCCGTTCAACAATTAATGACGCGTGAACATGAAAAAGATATTGAGTATCATCCCCATTGCAGCCCTGGCGGCCCTGGCCGTCACCGGTTGCGACACCAAGGTGGAGAAGCTTGAAATCCAGCATTTCAACACGTACGACATCGACCAGGATGCGCTGGATCCCTACTATTCGGACCTCCGTAGCTGGAAACAGTCCAAGCACACCATCTCGTACGTGTACTTCGCCCGCTGGGCCCCGCCGGAAGGCGCCACGAGCCTCTTCATCGAATACAAAACGATGCGTCCGCGGCTGATGGCCCTGCCGGATTCGCTGGACATCGTGAACCTCTGGATGGGCACCCCCATGAAGGAGGAATCCACCGACGCCTGTTTCTACGGCAACGTGAAGAACCAGGAGAGCGGTGAAATCGAATGGGCCCCCCTGCACACCTATGACTACTCGCCCAACGCCTATGCGGACCTCGAGTACTGTCAGAAGGTTAAGGGCACCCGCTTCGTAATGCACGCCGACGCCTCCCACTACGGACAGGAATTCGACCTGGACGGCCAGCACTGGAAAGTGGAAGGAGGCAACGAGGAAAGCATCCGCGCCTACGGCCGGCTCGTAGTCGACATCGTGAATACCCACGGCCTGGACGGCGTGGACTTCGACTACGAAGGCTGGGGCTCCCAGCAGATCTTTTGGGTCATCGACGAAGTCGGCAAGTACTTCGGCCCGAAGGGCTCCGATCCGTCGAAACTCCTGATCATCGACTACTTCGGCGGTTATCCCGGCGAAAATGTCGAGCCTTACATCAACTACCTGGTGAAGCAGGCCTACTCCATGCAGGGTTCCGGCGTGGGCGGCCCGGGTTGGTGCCCCGAAGAGAAGATGGTCTACTGCGAGCAGTATGAGCAGTCCTCCGGCGACGGCCCGAACTACCTGAACGGCGGTTATACGACCTCCGAGACGACGGAAGGCGGCGCCAAGATGTACACTCTCGAGAAGTATGCCCGCTATGCCAACAGCGCCGGTAACGGCCAGGGCGGATTCGGCGCCTACTACATTGACAATGACTTTGACAACGGAGTGGATGCGCTCCAGAAGAAAGGGTATTCCGGCACCTTTGCCACGTACGCCTTCCTGCGCCGCGCCATCCAGATCGTAAATCCTGCCGGAAAATGAGAAAGTATGTGATTATCGCGGCAGCGGCCGCCCTCGGCCTCACCGCCTGCACCCTCCAGGCCGACAAGTTCGACTACAAGCAGGAAATCGCCCTCATCACCGGAACGGACGCCTCGCCCGTCTCCCGGGACCAGATCCTGGCCGACGAGATTCCCATCTCGTACAACTTCTCCGTCTCCACGACGGGGGTGGTGAGCGAGGATGTGAACGTGCACATCGCTTATGACAGCCTGGCCGTCATCCGGTACAACGCCCTGAACAAGACGAACTACGCCCCCGTTCCCCGGAACACCTTCGTCATCAACGACGAATTCGTGACCATCAAGAAGGGAACCGCCACTTCGCCGATGACCTCCGTCACCCTCCGGGACAACTCCTTCATCCAGGAAGGCGTCAACTACGTGATTCCCCTCGCCGTCGCCTACATGGAAGGTGGCAAGGCCGGCATCCTGGATGCTTCGAAGAACCTGTTCATCAAGATCGGAAAGACCATGGAGACCTTCTCCCTGGACATCCCTGGAACGGGCGTCTACTCCACCCACAGCCTCGGCGCCGGGTATGACCTGAACACCTGGACCCTCGAGATCAAGGCCCATCCGTACAACATGAAGTCCCGCGGCAACGACCAGCTGTGCCGGTTCTGCTGCTGGAACGAAGACGGCGGCGGACAGGTGCTGCTCCGTTTCAATGAGAACGGCAAGCCGTGGAAGACCCTGGACATCGTGGCCCCTTCCGGCCGCTATGTCACGGGTGCGACGGGTGATCCCGCCACCGGCGGCTTCGAGCAGAACCAGTGGTACATGATCTCCATCGTCTGGGACGGCTCCAACATGACCGTCTATGTCAATGGTGAGAAGGACTCCCCGAGCGAAAACTCCGTCTCCGGCAACCAGGGCTTCCACCTGAACCGCTTCGAGATCGGCATGTCCTGGGGCGGCTACGGCAATTCCCAGAGCTACACCGGCCGTATGGCCGAGATGCGCATCTGGAACATCGCCCGCAGCGCCAGTGACATCGCCTCCACCCAGTGCTCCGTGGATCCCAAGTCGGAAGGCCTCGTCGGCTACTGGAAGATGAACGAAGGCGAAGGCCATATCTTCCACGACTCCGTCGCCGGCAACGACATGGACTGGGACCAGTCCGAACGCCAGAAGAACGAGAGCGATTTTACCCTTACCCCCGAGGCCGGCGCCGCCATCGTCTGGGTGAAGGACGAAAAGAACAAGTGTGCCCAATAATAATACAATAATAACCAAACAAATACACAATGAAAAAGTTACTTACTGCATTCGCGATGGGGCTCCTGCTCGTGGGTTGCGCCCGCGAATACGATGACACCGATCTCCGCAACCGGGTCACGACCCTGGAGACCAAGGTGGGGAACCTCGAGGCCAACATGAAGGCCATCCAGACCGCGACGGCCGACGGAATGTTCGTCCAGAAGGTTGAAGAGCTCGTCGAGGACGGCAAGGTGGTGGGCGTCACCGTCACCTACACCACCGGCAAAGTGGTCACCTTCCAGATCTCCGGCGCCGGCGCCGAGACCAACCTCTCCGCCATCCGCAACAAGGAGGGTGTCCTTTGCTGGGCACTGAACGGAGAAATCATCCAGGTGGACGGCAAAGACCTCACCGTGGGCCAGACCCCGTCCTTCTCCGTCAAGGACGGTCACCTCATCGTCACCGTCGACGGAAAGTCCACGGATGTGGGCGCCATGGGCGGCGGCCTGGGCGACGCCATCTTCAAGGACATCAAGGTCACCGGCAGCGCCGTGGTCCTGACCCTCGATGACAACAGCACCATCGAGATCCCGTTCGCGAAGGCCTTCAAGCTCGTCATCGCAAAGACCCAGTACGCCGTGACCTCCACCGATCCGATCGAGGTTCCCTACACCGTGGAGAACAAGACCGAGAACACGGTCGTGGACATCTTCACCGACGCCAACTACGAAGCCGTGGTGGAAGCCGACAAGTTCGTCATCACCCCGCTCGCCGTCGTGAAGGGTTCCGCCCTCGCCTACGCTGACTCCCAGGTGGGCCTGACCTCCATCGTGAAGATCACTTTCGGCGCCGAAGCCGAACCGGATGTCTTCGAGATCACCGACGCCGAGATCAACTATGTCGCCGAGGCCAAGGACGCCACCGTGGAAGCCCACGCCGTTTCCAACCTCGCCTTCGACGTGAAGCCGCAGGCGGACTGGATCCACTATGTGGAGACCCGCGCCCAGAACTACACCATCGTCTTCAAGATCGACGACAACCCGGCCGAGGAAATCCGCACCGGTGAGGTGAAGATCGTCCGCGCCGGCACCGAAGAGGTCCTCCAGACCATCACCATCGCCCAGAAGGCGGCCGAAGCCCAGCCCAAACCCGAGATGGAAGCTTATACCCCGGCCGGCTGGGACAAGGTCTTCGACATGTCCGACTACAAGGTCAATTCCACCTTCCGCTGGCAGGAAGGCCTGGAGCTGAACCCCTCCGCCATTACCTTCCAGTGGAAGTTCTGGTCCAACAAGTGGAACAACTGCAAGTTCCGCGACCAGGGCGAGGAGAACGGCCAGAAGTACACCCTGTACTGCAACCGCCTCAGTGAAATCGCCCAGTACGACGAATCCAAATCGCTCCTCCTTCGATTCTCCAACGACGGCGATGCCGACGGCCAGCTGTGCCTGAATGCCGGCTTCCTGGGTATCAACCAGGTCCAGGTTTCCAAGGACAGCAAGCCGTATGTGTGGCCCACCGGCGAATGGGTGGTCCTGACCATCGTGTGCGACGGTTCCAAGGTCTACATCTATGATGACGAAGAGCTCGTTGCCTCCTACACCGCGAGTCCGGTCGATGCTTGGAAGCTGGGCCGCTTCGATCTCTCCATGACTTGGGATGACGGCAGCAAGTGGCCGCGCTCCCAGGCCTTCAACGGCTACCTCGCCTACGCCCGTGTCTGGAGCCGCGCCCTCGGCGTGGAGGACATCGCCGCCACCCTGTGCGAAGTCCCTGCCGACAAGGCGGAAGGCCTCGAGACCAATTGGGTCTTCGACGGGAAGGAGGACAAGTATGTCGCCAATACGGTGACCAAGAACGAAGCCTTCGGTCTCGACTTCACCGACTGCTGGGACGGCAACGACAACCGCAAGGATAACGGTGACGCCGCCACGGCTGCCTGGAAGACCCTTGCCGACGCCGGCATGGAAGGCATCTGCTACCGCGAGAAGGGCAGCGGCCCTGGCCCCGACCCCGACCCCGACCAGCCGACCGACTGGAAGAAGGTCTTTGACCTGTCCGACTACAAGGTCAATTCCACCTTCCGCTGGCAGGACGGCCTGGAACTGAATCCCTCCGCCCTTACCTTCCAGTGGCGTTTCTACTCCAACAAGTGGAACAACTGCAAGTTCCGCGACCAGGGCGAGGAGAACGGCCAGAAGTACACCCTTTACTGCAACCGTCTCGGTGAAATCGCCCAGTACGATGAATCCCAGTCGCTCCTTCTTCGCTTCTCCAACGACGGTGACGCCGACGGCCAGCTGTGCCTGAATGCCGGTTTCCTGGGCATTAACCAGGTCCAGGTCGCCAAGGACAACGCGGCGTACGTGTGGCCGACCGGCGAATGGGTGACCCTCACCATCGTCTCCGACGGGACCAAGGTCTCCATCTATGACGATGAAGAGCTGGTCGCTGCCTACGAAGTCAGCCCGACCATCAGCAGCTGGAAGCTCGGCCGCTTCGACCTCTCCATGACTTGGGATGACGGCAGCAAGTGGCCGCGTTCCCAGGCCTTCAACGGCTACCTCGCTTACGCCCGTGTCTGGAGCCGCGCCCTCGGCGTGGAGGACATCGCCGCCACCCTGTGCAGCGTTCCGGCCGGCAAGGACGAGAACCTGGAAATGAACTGGGTCTTCGACGGCGCCGAGGACAAGTACATCGCCAACAAGGTGACGAAGAACGAGGCCTTCGGCCTGGACTTCACGGAATGCTGGGACGGCAACGACAATCGCAAGGACAACGGTGATGCCGCCGCTGCCGCCTGGAAGGTGCTAGCCGACCTCGGAATCCCGGGCATCTGCCAGTAATCCAGGATTCATTCCCGCTTATGCAGGGGACCCTTCATCCGGGGTCCCCTGCTTTGTTTTTACGGGGGTTTTTCGTATTTTTGAGTTTTGGTAACCACAGATTGTATGCGAAGACTCCTCACCCTTGTCACCACCAGCCTCCTGCTGACCCTCCCGATCGCGGCCCAAACTGAATATGTCAATCCCTTCATCGGCACGACCAATTTCGGAGCCTGTAATCCCGGCGCCGTGACGCCGAACGGGCTCATGAGCGTCTCCCCTTTCAACGTGATGGGCTCCAGCCTCAACACCTGGGATAAGGACAGCCGCTGGTGGTCCACGCCGTATGTGGAAGAGAACCGGTATTTCACCGGGTATGCCCATGTGAACCTGTCCGGCGTCGGCTGCCCGGAACTCGGTTCCCTCCTGACGATGCCCACGACCGGTCCGCTGGAGGTCGATTATCATGCCTATGGTTCTGAATATGAGGACGAAACGGCCCGGCCGGGTTACTATTCCGTCCGGCTGCTGAGCGGCATCCGGACAGAGGCGACAGCGACCACCCGCACCTCCCTGGAGCGCTATACCTTCCCGGCCGGTGCCGGCAACATCCTCGTGAACCTGGGCGAAGGCCTGACCAATGAATCGGGCGCGACGGTCCGCCGCGTATCCGACCGGGAGATCGAGGGCTCCAAGCTGATGGGCACGTTCTGCTACAACCGGAATGCCGTGTTCCCGATGTACTTCGTGCTCCGCGTCAGCAAGGCTCCGGACCGTTGCGGCTATTGGAAAAAGCAGCGCCCGATGACGGCCGAGGCCGCCTGGGATGCCGATGCGGGCCGGTACAAGCTGTATGAGGCTTACAGCCGCGAGCTTTCCGGCGACGACATCGGCTATTGGTTCCGCTATGAAGACCTGGCCGAAGGCGAGCAGGTGATGGTCCAGATCGGCGTGTCTTTCGTGAGCATCGACAACGCCCGCGAAAACCTGGAAGCGGAGCAGAACGGCTTTGACTTCACCGCCATCCAGGAGGCGGCCGCCGGCGCCTGGCAGGAAGCCTTGGGGCGCATCCGCGTGACCGGCGGCACCGACGAGCAGAAGACGGTCTTCTATACGGCGCTGTACCACGCGCTGATCCATCCGAACATCCTGGAGGATGTGAACGGGGAATATCCCCTGATGGAGTTCGGCAACCCAGCGGCCGTCAGCAGCATCCCGGTCGCGACAGGTCGGAACGGGCAGGCGCAACTGAAGATGCGGGCCCGCGGCGTGGGGCGCGTTCCGGAAGGACAGCACCGCTACACGGTGTTCTCCCTCTGGGACACCTGCCGGAATTTCCACCAGCTGATGACGCTCGTCTACCCGGAGAAGCAGATCGACATGGCCCGGTCCGTGGTGAACATGTACCGCGAATGGGGCTGGATGCCCAAATGGGAACTGTACGGCCGCGAAACCTTCACGATGGAGGGCGATCCGGCCATCCCGATGCTCACGGATACTTACCTGAAGGGCCTGACGGACTTTGACATTGCCACGGCCTATGAGGCCTTCCTCAAGTCCGCCGAGACGCCGGGGGCGCAGAACCTGATGCGACCCGATGCTGACCCCTACAACGAGCGCGGTTACATCCCGCTGGGCTGGTTCGCCCAGGATTTCTCCGGAGACAACTCCGTCTCCCACGCGCTGGAGTATTACATGGCCGATGCGTCCCTTGCCCGCCTGGCCGAGGCGCTGGGACATCCCGCCGATGCCGCCAAGTACCGGGAACGTTCCCTGGGCTATAAGCACTACTGGGACCAGGAATACGGCTGCCTGCGGCCGCTGCAGAAGGACGGCTCTTTCCTCACGCCTTTCAACCCGCGCCAGGGCGAGAACTTCGAGCCCGTGCCCGGTTTCCACGAGGGAAGTGCCTGGAACTATACATTTTACGTACCGCATGACGTGGACGGGCTGATCGCCCTTGCCGGCGGGTCCAAAGCCTTCGTGAAGAGTCTGGACCGCGTGTTCGCCGACGGTCTGTACGACCCGGCCAACGAGCCGGACATCGCCTATCCGTACCTGTACAGCCGCGTGAAGGGCGAGGCCTGGCGCACCTGGAAAACCGTGCACGACCTGCTGGCCAGCCATTACCGGAACGCCCCTGACGGCATCCCCGGCAATGACGACACCGGCACGATGTCGGCCTGGGCCGTGTTCTCGATGATGGGTTTCTATCCCGACTGCCCGGGCGACCCGTCCTACACCCTGACCCTCCCCGTCTTCGACCGCGTGGAGATCGACCTTCACGGCGGAAAACCCCTCACGGTGACCAAGTCCCCCAAGGCCCGGCCCGCCAAAGGCACCTCCGTCCGCCTTGCCGGCCGCAAACTCACCGCCCCCCGCATCTCCCACGACGCCCTCCTCTCCGCCGGCACCATCAGCTGGCAGTAGCCCGGTTAAGAAACCCGGACGATCTCAAGATCCCTCCCGAGTGCATTCAGGAGCCTGCAATAGGCACCGATGCTCGGGAGGATATTCCCGTGCTCCACTTTGGAGATATAGCTCTTGGAAGTTCCTACCCGGCGGGCCAATTCCAACTGGGTAACTTTGGCCTCTTTCCGGGTATCCCGCAGTGCCTGCCCGAAATAAAAAGAATACGCTTCTTCTTCGAACCGGGTCCGCTCCGGCGAACCCGGTTTCCCGTATTTCGCGTCCAACACAGCATCATAGCTGCGCAATTGATAGTCATTCACGTGTTCTTCCATCATATTCCTGCTTGCACAATCTCTCTATTAGCCATGACAAAGATAATAAAAGTTATCAGATATTGCAACTTCCGCATGGAATCATAACCGTTTCACGTGAGCCTTCACCTTCACGGCGACCCGGGAGCCGTCGTGAAGGAGAATGGGACTCAGTGGCTTGATGATGACGCCTTCGGAAAGGTTGAATTCAATGGAAGGGAGGCCCAGCTCCTCCGGAATGCCCGTCTGGAAGGCACAGGGGTACGCCAGGCACTCGTCGAGCGAGCCGACAAAAAGGTTGCGGGCATAGAGAAGCCCGGCCGAGGAGAAAAGGGTATTCGCCTCCATGACCGGAAGGAAGAAGCCCTCGTCTACGCCGGTAAAGACATAGATGTCAAAGGCATAGAAATCGTACCCGGGAGCATACCAGATACCCCGTTGGACGGGCTTGATGAGCCGTACGATGGGGACATCCGGGTGTGGGTACGCCCCACCGAACAGCTCCCCATACACGGCGATGGATTTCGTCTCCGGATGCACCTTTCGGATCAGGTTGAAGATATAGTAGATATTTCCGGAGTAACGGTCCAGCATATCCTGGTAATCAAAGAACTTTTCCTGCGGCTCCAGTACGGCCCTCCGCCGGGCCATCCGGACATCCAGGTCATCACAGAGGAAGGCCACATTGGCCCCGTCCACTTTCTCCTGCACGGCCAGCAGCGTACCCTTCGGCACCACTTCCCGCACCTGAGCCATCCACGCGGCATCTGCCGCATTCCCGATCGAGGGGTAAGGTTTAAACTGTATCATAGCCTCTTTTTCTTTTTGCAAAGTTCGGAAGCTGACCTGAGACGACCGCGAGATTGCAAGCCTTGCAATGTCGGATTTCCTGCAAGCCTTGCAGACTTTTTGTGCTCCAAACGTACAATAATCGTGGAAGATTTATCCCTTCTCGCCAAACTGCCGCACCGGTATGCTAGTTTTACGCGCTGTATTAAGGGGGACGGTGTCCGGACCCCTCAAATCGACCCATGGCGCACAAGAGAATACCTTGTAGCCGTATCGGAGGCATGTATCCGTGCGCCAATTTGGCGAAAGGCAGCGTCATTCAAGAATCCCGATGTCAATGTTACAAAAACTGCGTCTCACGCGTCCAAATGCGATATACCCCACCTCGCGAAGTGGGGAAAGTGACATTTTCGTGCGTAGAATGGTGTTTTTGTTACGTTGGGGTCGGGAAAAAAGTGTAGTGTTGGGGGAGAGGGCGCCTCATTTCTTCCTTCTTTCTCGTACGTATAGACTTGTACAAGATTTCGTTTCTCAATCATTGATTTATTGCTCAAGCCTCTCTAAAATCTGCCATTTAAAGGGTAAACGGACAGGCTTGTACGCAAAGAAGGTTCTTGAAGCACAAAATCCTGTACAAGCGAGGCTCGTGCACCACAGGAGCGCACTGAAGACGCGAATGAGAAACCTTTTTTGCGCTCCAACCGCAAAAAATCCGTATCTTCGCGAAGGATGATTGGCGCGGAGGCATACCTGTGGCTCCAGCATCTGCTGGAGGAGGCACCCGGCGGGGTCCTGGAAGACCCGGCGGTGGACTATCTGGCCGAACGCGTAGACGAGATGGACGCAGCAGCGCTGCTTCAGGCGATGGAGATCCTCCAGGAAAGGCTCCGGAAACTGGAGCCCGACGGGGCGGAACGCATCCGCATCAGCCGGGACTACCGGATCACCCTGCCGGACCGCTTCGACCGGGAAATCCGCCTGCGCCCCCTCGTCAAGACCGTCTTCCTGCTGTTCCTGCGCCATCCCGAAGGAATCCGGTTCACGGACCTGCGGGACTACCGGAACGAACTCATGGACTTATACATGGGCGTTACGCGCCGGGGCGACCCCGAACAGGTCGCGGAAAGCGTCGACCGCCTCATCGACCCCCGGGACAACTCCATCCACGAGAAGGCCTCGAACCTCGCCGCCGCCCTGTCGCGGTACTTCCCGCCGGACCGGTTGCACGCTTACACCCTCACCGGCAAAGCGGGGACACCCAAGCGCATCCGCCTGGACCGGAACCTGGTGGAATGGGAATAACAACCACATTGACATGAAACCAAAAACACTGATTCTGACCCTCTTAGCCCTCGTCGCCTGCGGGAATCCCAAACCGCAGGAGAAGGCGGTCAGGCTTTACACCGACCGCCCTCCTGTGGAAGAGCGCGCCTTCGTGTCCCCCGCCGTGGATTCGGTGACGGAGGCCGTCGCGGCCCGGATCACCCATCCCAAACTCCGGGAGATGTTCCGCAAATGCTTCCCGAACACGCTGGACACCACCGTCCACTACGCCGAGGATGAAGAGGGACGGCCCGACACCTATGTCTACACCGGCGACATCCCCGCGATGTGGCTCCGCGATTCCGGCGCCCAGGTGTGGCCCTATCTGGCCTTTGTCAATGACGACGAGGCCCTCCGGAAGATGATCGCCGGGGTCATCAACCGCCAGTTCAAGTGCATCCTCATCGACCCGTATGCCAATGCCTTCAACGTGGACCCGGTGGGTCCCGCCAACGACTCCGACCTCCCGAAAAGCGACCCGTACGTGTTTGAGCGCAAGTGGGAAATCGACTCCCACTGCTACCCGGTGCGCCTCGCTTACGCCTATTGGAAGGAAACCGGAGACACCTCCGTCTTCAGCGACCTGTGGGTCCGGACGGCGAAGACCATCCTCGCGACTTTCCGGGAACAGCAGCGGAAGGAAGGCCACGGAAGCTATACGTTCCTCCGGGTCACCGACCGTCAGCTGGACACCAAATGCGTGGTGGGCCAGGGCAATCCCGTCAAGCCCGTGGGCCTCATCGCATCGGCCTTCCGCCCCTCCGACGACGCTACCACCTTCGAGTTCCTCGTACCCTCCAACTTTATGGCCGTCACCACCTTACGGAAAATGGCGGAAATCCTGTCCACGGTGAACGGGGAAAACGCCCTGGCCGTGGAATGCCTTTCCCTCGCCGATGAAGTCTCCGCCGCCCTGAAGCAGTACGCCATCGTGGACCACCCCGTCTTCGGGAAGATCTATGCCTACGAGGTCGACGGTTTCGGCTCCCGCCAGCTGATGGACGACGCCAATGTCCCGTCCCTGCTGTCCCTCGGCTACCTGGATCCGGAGATGCTGGCCGATCCCGTCTACCTGAACACCCGCCGTTTCGTCTGGAGCGAAGGCAATCCCTACTTCAAGCGGGGCGCAGCCGGCGAAGGCATCGGCGGTCCCCATATCGGCACCGAGAGCATCTGGCCGATGTCCATCCTGATGAAGGCCTTCACGGCCCGGGACGACGACGAGATTACGGCCTGCCTCACCCAGCTCCTCCGCACCGACGCCGGCACCGGCTTCATGCACGAGTCCTTCCAGAAGGACGACGCCGATCGTTTCACCCGTCCCTGGTTCGCCTGGGCCAACACCCTTTTCGGCGAGCTCGTCCTCAAGCTCGTCGGCGAGGGAAAACTCGAACTCCTCAACAACTTGCCGCAATGAAAATGACAATGATGATGCGAAGGGAAGGTGTTTCCCGGAGCATTTGCCCGTACAGGGTCGCGAAGCGACGCGGAGGGAAACACCTTCCCTTCGCCCTCCTCGTCCTTTTGACTGTTGCCTGCACGGCCCCGACCCAGGAGCCCCTCGTCACCGACCCGGCCGACTACGTGTCCACCCTCGTGGGCAGCCAGTCCGATTTCACCCTGTCCACGGGCAATACCTATCCCGCCATCGCCCTCCCCTGGGGCATGAACTTCTGGTCCCCGCAGACGGGAAAGAACGGGGATGGATGGGCCTATACCTATGACGCCCACCACATCCGGGGCTTCAAGCAGACGCATCAGCCCTCGCCGTGGATCAACGACTACGGCGCCTTCTCGCTGATGCCGGTCCGGGACGCCTCGAAGCCGCAGGAGAGCGAGCGGGCGAGCATCTTCTCCCATCAGAGCGAGACCGCAAAGCCTTATTATTACAGCGTTTACCTTGCGGATCACGATATCAGGACCGAAATTACCCCGACCGAACGGGCCGCCATCCTGCGGTTCACCTTCCCGGACAGCGAAACTTCCGGCGTGGTGATCGATGGCTATGCCGGCGGGTCCTATGTGAAGATCCTTCCCGACAAGCATACCGTCGTCGGCTACTGCACCAACAACCACGGCGGCGTGAAAGGCGACTTCAAGAACTGGTTCACCGTCGTTTTCGACAAGGAGATTTCCTCCTTCGACATCTATAACGGAGAGGCGCTCGAGTACCCGGAAGACCGTCCCCGGGAGCACGCGATAGCCGTCGTGAAGTTCGCCACCATCCGCGGGGAGAAGGTCCACGCACGCGTGGCCTCCTCCTTCATCTCCGCTGAGCAGGCCAACCGGAACCTCGCCGAGGTCGCCGGCCGGTCCTTCGACGAGGTCCGGGACGCCGCCAAGGCCCGCTGGAACGAGATCCTGGGCCGGATCGCCGTCGGCGGCGGAACCGTGGACCAGTACCGCACCTTCTACTCCTGCCTGTACCGCAGCGTCCTGTTCCCCAGGAAGTTATATGAGATCGACGCCAACGGGGAACCGGTCCATTACAGCCCCTACAACGGGAAGGTCGAGAAAGGCTACCTCTATACCGACTCCGGCTTCTGGGACACGTTCCGCGCCCTCTTCCCGCTCCTGAACCTCGTCTATCCCGATGTCAATGCGGAAATCCAGGCCGGCTACGCCCAGGTCGCCCGTGAGAACGAGTTCCTGCCGGAATGGGCCTCCCCCGGCCACCGCGACTGCATGGTGGGCAACAATTCCGCCTCGGTCGTGGCCGATGCCATCGTGAAGGGCGTGAACACCCGGGATTTGGAGACCCTGTACAACTGCATCGTTTACGGGACGGAGCACGTACATCCGACGGTCAGCTCCACCGGCCGCCTGGGACACGAATTCTACAACACCCTGGGCTATGTCCCCTGCGACCAGGGCATCGACGAAAGTGCCGCCCGCACCCTGGAGTATGCCTATGACGACTGGTGCATCCTCCTGATCGCCAAGATCCTGGGCCGCCCCCAGGCGGAGCTGGACAAATGGGCCGCGCGCGCGAACAACTGGAAGAACGTGTACAGCGCCGAGGACCGCCTGATGCGCGGCCGCAACGCCGACGGCAGTTTCCAGAGCCCCTTCAGCCCTTACCAGTGGGGCGGCGTCTTCACCGAGGGCAACTCCTGGCACTACACCTGGTCCGTCTTCCACGATGTGCAGGGCCTGGTCGATGCGATGGGCGGCGAGGAGTCGTTCGTGTCCATGCTGGACTCCGTCTTCGTCGTGCCGCCGGTCTATGACGACAGTTACTACGGCTTCCGCATCCACGAAATCGCCGAGATGCAGGTGGCCGACATGGGCAATTACGCCCACGGCAACCAGCCGGCCCAGCACATGCTGTACCTCTACGACTGGGCCGGGCAGCCCTGGAAGGGCCAGCAACACATCCGCGAGACCATGGACCGCCTGTACCGCGCCACTCCGGACGGCTACTGCGGTGACGAGGACAACGGCCAGACCTCGGCCTGGTACGTCTTCTCCGCCCTGGGCTTCTATCCGGTGTGCCCCGCCAGCACGCAGTACGCCCTGGGAACGCCGCTGTTCAAGAAGGCCGTCGTGACGCGCCCGGACGGGGTTTCCTTCACGATCGATGCGCCGGAAAACAGCGCCGAAGCCTTCTATGTGCAGTCACTGAAACTCGACGGCAAGCCCTGGAGCCACAACTACGTGGAATACGGCGACCTGACCCGCGGCGCCCGCCTGCAGTTCGGCATGGGCACAGAACCCAACACCGGCCGCGGTACGAAGGACGGGGACAAGCCCTATTCTTTCAGCAGGGAATAACGTTTCCGGCGCCGGGCATGAATCAGCGCTGCTCGATCCAGGGCAGGTTGAACCGGTAGTGGACCCGGCTGGACAGGAGGTGGATCATTCCGTCGGGAGACTGGGTGCAGGCCAGGTAGCCCTTGGGCTCGGCGTGGGTGGCGTCCATGGTGAAGGTGCCTGTCCAGGCGCCGCCGTCCAGCACGCGCGTCTTACCATCGGTGAGCAGCTTCTTCACGGGCCAGGTGGCGCCTTCGTCATAGCTCAAGGCTACGAAAAGGCCGTTCTCCCCGAAGGAGCAAAGCAGGATTGGCCCTTCCTGTAACCGCTTGAGCACCAGTCGCTGGCCGCTGCCGATGGGCGGAAATTCCGTAGCGCTATAGGTCCACGTGTACCCGCCGTCGTAAGAGATGCTGCAGGGCATGTGGTTGTCAATGGCATTGCCCCGTCCGAAGGCCATCAGGGAGCCGTCCTTGCGTTCCACGATGCCCGCGTGGATACCGGCAATCTTGCTGCCGGTGTCCTCCCAGGTCTTTCCGCCGTCCCTGGATACATGCAGGGACGTCCCCGCTTCCCCGTCCGGCCCGGCGTCGCAGCACAGCAGGATCCGACCGTCCTTCGTAACGATGGGCCCGGCGATAACCTGGTGACGGACGCGGTGCTCGGGTTCGATGAGCCTGTAATTGCTCCAGGGGGTGTACAAATGGTCGCGTACCCGGAGTCCCAAGGCCAGATCCTTCCACTCTCCCGCGTCGCCGATTCCCTGGAAGTGCAGCATCCGGCCGTCCTCCAGGGTGAGAAGGGCCGTTCCGGTCATATTCCGGTCGGGCACCTTGCTGAAAGGAAGGGCGGGAATCCAGTGACCGTCCTCGAAACGGGATTCGAGGACGACCATCTCCCGTCCCGCTTCCGCATCCGTGGAGAACCAGACGGCAAGCAGTTTGCCGTCATCGGTCCATGTGATGGCCGGCTGATGGTTATGGGCATAAAAAGGATCGGCCTTGTCGCGTGGGGCGATGACATAGGGTATCGGCTCCAGGAAGACGGGCTCCGCAGCGGGCTTCCCCCATTCCTGACAGTCGAGTCGGTAGTGAATGAAGCGTCTGGCCTTGAAGGTGGCGGGAACGTACCGGGAGGACTCCACGATGCGGAAACCGCGCAGGACGGTCCGGTCTTCCGGAGGAGCGGCGGCACGGTTGGCACTTCTGAGATACCGTACCGGAGTATTGTGACTGCCGCCCCGTACGTTGGCATAACGGCTGTCCTCATACCAAAGCCTCCCAGGCACAAGATACTCATCGGCGCACCACTCCTCCACGTTTCCATGCATGTCGTATAATCCCCACGCATTGGGCTCGAACTGAGCCACTTGCAGGGAAACATGCTCCTTGTCTCGGGTGTTCTTCTGCACTTTCCACTGGCTTTCCGGGAACGTGTCGCCGGTGTTGTAGGCCGTCGTGGTCCCCGCCCGGCAGGCGTACTCCCATTCTGTTTCGGTAGGGAGACGGAAGTGCTTACCGGTTTGCTCGGAGAGCCATCGGCAGTACGCCATGGCATCGTCCCAGGACACCATGATCACCGCCTCGTCATCCCCGGTGGAGAAGCCTTGCTCGCCCCGCTTGTGCGAAGGGTCGAACGCTTCGTACTGCGCGTTCGTAATCTCCGTCGCGCTCATGCGGAACGCATCGATACTCACCTCCCGCCGCGGCGCCTCGTCCCAGTCTTCCATGGGCGGATTCTCCGTGCCCATCCAGAACGTTCCGGCGGGAATGTCCACCATTCGGGGCAGGGGCAGGGCCTGAAGAATCAAGGAAACGATGAATGTGAGTGTCATGTGTTGGTTTTATGGGGTTAGCACGGAGTGACTTGTAAGTAGTTAAGAGACAGCGCTTTGAAAACTGCGATGTGCTAACCCCCAGCATGCTACAAAATGTTGGTACGTTTGGTGAACTCCACGATCTCCGGAATATACCCGAAAGCCAGACCCGTCACAGTGTCGGCGCAGCCGTAGTACACGGCGATGCGTCCAGTCTCCGGGTCATACAGGGAGGCGCAGGGGAAGGTCACGTTCGGGACGTCTCCCGTCAGTTCGTAGATTTCCCGGGGGCTGATGAGGTACTGGCCGCTGCGGGCGAGGACCTTCCAGGGCTCGTCCAGGTCCAGCAGGGCGCTGCCGAACGCATAGACATACCCGTTGCAGGAGCGGAGGACGCCGTGGTAGATCAGCAGCCAGCCTTCGGAGGTCTCGATCGGGATGGGGCCGGCGCCGATTTTCATGCACTGCCAGGCGCTCACCTCGAACGGGGCCGGCGCCATCACGTGCCGATGGTGTCCCCAGAACTCGAGATCCGGCGATTCACTGTAGAAAACGTCGCCGAAAGCCGTGTGGCCCGTGTCGGACGGACGGGAAAGCATGGCGAAATGCCCGTTGATCTTCCGCGGGAACATCACGCCATTGCGGTTGTACGGCAGGAACGCGTTCTCCACCTGGTGGAAAGTCTCGAAATCATCGGTCCAGGCCACGCCGATGGTAGGCCCATGGTAACCGTTGCACCAGGTCACATAATATCGCCCGTCAATGCAGGCCACGCGCGGGTCGTATCCATAAACCCACTCCGCTACCTCCGGAATGTCGCAGGAGAACTTCAGCGTTTCCGGCTTGATGTCCCACTGGAAGCCGTCCTTCGAAAATCCCACGTGCAGGGCCATCCGCCGGTTTTTGTCGTCGCAGCGGAACACGCCGGCGAAGCCGCCCTTGAACGGTACCACCGCGCTATTGAAAATACTGTTGCTGTCCGGGAGCAAGTCTCTCGGGATCACGGGGTTCTTGCTGTATCGCCACAGGACGTCCTGGCATCCTGCCGGCCTATCCTCCCAGGGCATGCCCGGAAGCGGATTACCGATAATCTTCATATCTTCAGAAAAAAACAATTGTCTGCTGCAAAGGTACGAAAAAGAGCCGAGAACCCTGTTGTAAAGACTGCCAATTCTTCGTACCTTTACACGATTTAACCGCATACGCATGAAATTCCGTACCTTCCTTCTCGCAGCCGCAGCCGCCCTTCTGGCAGCCTGCAACACGACCGGACCGGTCGAAGACTATGCCTCCTTCGTGAACCCCAAGATCGGAACCGGCGGACACGGCCACGTGTTCGTGGGCGCCAACGTGCCCTTCGGCTTCGTCCAGCTGGGCCCGACCAGCATCCCGGAGGACTGGGACTGGTGCTCCGGCTACCACGACAGCGACCGGACGGTCATCGGCTTCAGCCATACGCACCTCTCGGGCACCGGCATCGGCGACCTGTTCGACATCACCGTGATGCCCACGACCGGGCCCACGACGCCCGGACGGGGCAGCGAAGACCAGCCCGGCACCGGCGCCTGGTCCTATGCCGACCGGACGAAGGAGATCGCCGAACCCGGCTACTACAGCGTCCCGCTGGAGCGTTACGGCATCACGGCGGAAATGACCGCCACCGCCCGCGTGGGCTTCCATCGGTACACCTTCCCCGCCTCGGAGGAAGCGAACCTAGTCTTCGACCTGGAAAACGGCGGTTGCTGGGATACCGTGGCGGATGCCGGTTTCGAGGTCGTGAAGGATGAAGACGGACAGGTGACGGCCCTCGGCGGCCACCGCTATTCCCGCGGCTGGGCGAAGAACCAGAAGATCTTCTTCTGGGCTGAATTCTCCCGTCCGGCCCGGGATTTCTCCATCCAGGAGAACCCCGCCAATGAAAACCCTCTCCGCAAGCCCGTCTACGGCTACTACAGCCTGGGGAAGACGGAAGAGAACGAGCAGGTGTTGGTCAAGGTCGCCCTCTCCCCCGTTTCCGTCGAGGGCGCCAAGGCCAATATGGCCGCGGAACTCCCCGGCTGGGACTTCGAGGCCGTGAAGGCCGATGCCCGCAAGGCCTGGAACAAGGAACTGTCCAAGGTGGCCCTCACCACCCCGGACGCCGACGCCAGGACCGTCTTCTATACGGCCCTTTACCACACGATGATCGCCCCGTCCATCTTCAACGACGTGGACGGCCAGTACCGCGGTTCCGATGACGTGGTCCGGAAAGGTAACTTCCAGAATTACACCACCTTCTCCCTCTGGGACACCTACCGCGCCCAGATGCCGCTGATGACCGTCCTCCATCCCGACCGATGCAACGACATCACCGCCACCTTCTACCACATCTATGAGGAGCAGGGCGACCTCCCGGTCTGGCACCTGATGGCCAACGAGACCGACTGCATGGTGGGCAACCCGGGCCTGATCGCCTTCGCCGACAACATCGTCAAGGGCTTCCAGGCCGGCCTCACCCCGGAGCAGATGATCACCGCGATGACCAAGACCGCCACCACGCCCGACCGCGGCCAGGACTTCCGGATGGAATACGGCTACATCCCGGCCGACCTGTACGAGCAGTCCGTGGCCAATGACATGGAATACGCCATTGCCGATGCCGCCCTCGCGAACGCCGCCGCCTTCCTGGGCAACCCGGCCGTGGAGGCCGTCTACCGCGACCGCAGCCACTCCTACCGCCATTTCTGGGATCCCGATCTCCAGTTCATGCGCGGCCGCAAGGTCGATGGTTCCTTCACCGAACCCTTCGACCCGATCTATTCCCGGCACGAAGCCTCCGACTACACCGAAGGCACCGGCTGGCAATACCTCTGGCTCGTCCCGCAGGACGTGGACGGCCTCGTGAACCTGTTCGGTTCCCGGGAGGCGACCGTCGCCAAGCTCGACGGCCTGTTCGAAGCCCCGGACCACGTGGAAGGCGAGGAAGCCTCCCCGGACATCTCCGGCCTCATCGGCCAGTATGCCCACGGCAATGAACCCGGCCACCACACCATCTACCTGTACGCGATGCTCGGAGAGCCCGACAAGGCCGCCGACCGCCTCCGCCAGGTCTATAAGGAAATGTATTTCAATGATGTCGAGGGCCTCGCCGGCAACGAGGACGTGGGCCAGATGAGCGCCTGGTACGTGCTCTCCACCTTCGGCTTCTACCAGGTGGAGCCTGCCTGCCCGCGCTTCTGGTTCGGCTCCCCGAACTTTGAAAAGGCCGTCGTGAAGGTCGCCGGCGGCACCTTCACCATCACCGCCAGCGGACTCTCCGACGAGAACCGCTACATCCGCGGCGTCAAGCTCAACGGCAAGCCCTACGACCTCCCGTACATCGAGTACAAGGACATCGTGAAGGGCGGGACACTTGAATTCACCATGGGTAAATAGATTTCTCCACGCGCTTCGCTTGGTCGAAATGACAAGTAGCAAGTCTGTCATTTCGAGCGAAGTCGAGAAATCTTTTAAAAATCACAAAACAGAATATGGGCAATTATTCAAACGATTCCAGAATCGTCCTCACCCTGGACGCCGGCGGCACCAATATGGTGTTCGGCGCCATGCGGGGCGAAGAATACCTCGGCGCGCCCATCACGCTCCCGTCCAATGCCAATGACCTGGACCTGTGCCTGAAGACGATGGTCGTCGGATTCGAATCCGTGATGAACACCATCTCCGAGAAACCGGTCGCCATCAGCTTTGCCTTCCCGGGACCGGCCGACTATCCGAACGGCATCATCGGCGGCTACCTTCCGAACTTCCCGTCCTTCCGCGAGGGCGTGGCCCTGGGCCCGTTCCTCCAGGAGACGTTCGGCATTCCCGTGTTCATCAACAATGACGGCGACCTGTATGCCTTCGGCGAGGCGCTCGGAGGCGCCTTACCCGCTGTCAATGAGAAGCTTCGGGCCCTCGGAAGCGCCAAGCGCTACAAGAACCTCATCGGTTACACCTTCGGCACGGGCTTCGGCATCGGCTGCGTCATCAACGGCCAACTGAACCGCGGCGACAACTCCTGCGTGGAGACCTACTGCCTCCCGCACAGCCGCATCACGGACGTAATCGTGGAGGACGGCGTCGCCATCCGCGCCATCAAGCGCGTCTATGGCGAGCGCTCCGGGGACAACGACCCGGCCCTCACCCCGAAGGACATCTTCGACATCGCCGAGGGTACCCGCCCCGGCAACCCGGAAGCAGCCCGGGCCGCCTTCGCCGAGATGGGCACCGTGGCCGGCAACGCCATGGCCCTGGCCGCCCAGCTGATGGACGGTCTCATCGTCATCGGCGGCGGCATCACCGCCTCGAAGAAATACTTCATGCCGTCCCTCCTGGAAGCCCTCCGCGGCACGGTCCGCACCCTCTCCGGCGACACCCTCGCCAAGGTCCAGATGAAGGTCTATGACCTGGACGACGAGGCCGAATTCGCCGCCTTCGCCAAGGGCAGCGCCCGCGAACTGAAGGTCTATGGTTCCGACAAAACCGTCACCTACGACCCCCAGAAGCGCATCGGCGTGATGATTTCCCAGATAGGGGCTTCCAAGGCCATCTCCGTCGGCGCCTACGACTTCGCCCTGGCCCAGTTGGACGCTTAGATTCCTTCGCTCCGCTCGGAATGACAAAAAGACCCGCTTAGAATGACAAAAGGAGACGTCTTTATCATTCTGACGAGGACAGGGGGACAATGGGGCCGGAGGGGTTCTTTGTCATTCTGACGAGGCCGGAGGGGTTCTTTGTCATTCTGACGAGGCCGGAGGCCGAGGAAAGAATCTAATAATCAACCATTCGAATGTATCCTCTAAAATTCAAGCCCATCTTCAAGACCATCGTCTGGGGTGGAGAAAAGATAGCCCCGTACAAAGGGGTGGAGACCGCGCAGGAGCATATCGGCGAGAGCTGGGAGCTGTCCGGCGTGAAAGGAAATGAGTCCGTGGTAGCCCATGGGGCCCTCGCGGGAAAGACGATCGCCGAACTCGTGAAAGAGTATAAGGGACGGCTCGTGGGCGAGCACGTGTATGCGGACACCGGCGACGAATTCCCGCTGCTGATCAAGTTCATCGACGCCCTCAGCGACCTGTCCGTGCAGGTCCATCCGAACGACGGGCTGGCCGCCGTGCGGCACAACGGTTCCAAAGGCAAGACCGAGATGTGGTATGTGGTCGGGGCGGAACCGGGGGCGCATCTGCTGGCCGGCATGACCGAGGAGATCACTCCGGACGAGTATGAGCGGCGTGTCGCCGACGGTACCATTACCGACGTGCTGGCCCGCCACGACGTGCATCCCGGCGACGTGTTCTTCCTCCCGGCCGGGCGCATCCACGCCATCTGCGGCGGCTGCTTCATCGCCGAGATCCAGCAGACCTCCGACATCACCTACCGCATCTACGACTACGGCCGCCTGGGCCTGGACGGAAAACCCCGCGAGCTTCATACCGAACTCGCCAAGGATGCCATTGATTACAAGGTCTATCCGGACTACCGGACGCCGTACACGCCCGTCAAGAACGCCGAAAACGAAGTCGTTTCCTGCAAGTACTTCACCACCAGCATCTACGACCTTGACCAGGTCGTCACGAAGGACCTCTCGGACACTGACTCCTTCCTTGTGGTGATGTGCCTCTCCGGCCACGGCACCCTCACGGATGCCGAGCCTGTCTTTGACGCCGAAGGCCGACGCGGTCCCACCAAGGGCCATGCCATCGACCTCCGCCAGGGCGAGACGGTCCTCGTTCCCGCCTCTTCCCAAAACATAACCTTCACCCCCTCCGAGGAAGGGATGAAGGTTCTCACTAGTTATATCCGCTGAGGATTACTCCAGCCCGCGGGCACGGAGAAGGGCCGAAGGATCCGGATCCGCCCCGCGGAAGGAGCGGTAGAGGGTCATCGGCTCCTCGCTGCCGCCGCGCTCCAGGAAGGTCTCCCGGAAGGCCTTGGCGGTGGCGGGGTTGAAGACACCGTCTTCCTTGAACTTCTCGAAGGCATCCACATCCAGGACCTCGGACCACAGGTAGCTGTAGTAGCCGGCGCTGTAGCCGCTGTTGAAGATGTGGTTGAAGTAGGTCGTGCGGTAGCGCGGGATGATCTCATCGACCAGGCCGATCTCGGCGCACACCTTCGTCTCGAAGTCGCGGATGGACTGGGCGTCCGTGAAGGCGGCCAGCTGATCCATCGTAAGTTCGTGCCACTTCATATCCAGAAGGGAGGCGGCGCAGAGTTCGCCCGTCATGAATCCCTGGTTGAACTTCAGCGAGTTGCCGATCTTCTCGACCAGGTCGGCCGGGATGGTTTCACCGGTGCGGTAATCGTGGGCATACACCGCCAGGATTTCCGGCTGGAAGGCGAAGTTCTCGTTGAACTGCGAGAACATCTCCACGAAGTCGCGGGTGACGGCGGTACCGGAAACGTCCTCGTAGCGGCACTTGGTCAGGAACCCGTGCAGGGCGTGCCCGAACTCGTGGAAAGCGGTCTGGACATTGTCGATGGAAAGCATCGACGGAACCTCCTCCGTTGCCGGCGGGAAGTTGCAGACATTCACGATGATGGGGCGGACGTCCACAGATTTCTCGACTCCGCTCGAAATGACAGGTTTTACATACTGCTCACGGAAATTGTTCATCCAGGCGCCGCCGCGCTTGGTGTCGCGGGAGAACCAGTCCTGGTAGAAGATCCCGATGAAGGAACCATCGGCATCCGTGAGTTTGTAGGCCTTCACAACCGGGTTATAGACCTCCACCTCGGGCGCGGGCTCGATATGGATGCCATAGACCTTCTCGGCTGCGTGGAAGACACCCTTTGAAACGCTGTCGGCCGCGAAGAACGGCTTGGTCACGGACTCGTCCAGGTCATACTTGAGGGCGCGGACCTTCTCGGCATAGTAGAACCAGTCCCAGGGCTCGATCTTGTGCCCGGCGACGGCCTCCATGTCGGCGATCTCCTCCTTGGCCTTGCGCATGGACGCATCCATGATGGGCTGCAGGAAGGCATCCACCGTCTCCGGGTTGCCGGCCATCTTGTCGGCCAGGAGATACTCGGCGGAAGTCTTGTAACCCAGGAGGTTGGCCTTCTCCGTCCGGAGTTTCATGATCTCCAGGACGATGGCGTTGTTGTCGTGCTCTCCCCCGTTGTTGCAGCGGCTGGAGTAAGCCTTGAAGGCCTTCTCGCGGAGGGCGCGGTCCTCGCAGGTGGTCATGAAATCCGGATAGCCGGACACGGTCACGCCGATGGCCTCCTTGAAGGCGTTGTTCTCCGCCAGGAGGTTCTGGCCGAACTTCTGGCTCAGGACCGCCAGGCGGCTGTTGATCTCCGCGAAACGGGCCTTTCCGGCCGCATCCAGCGCGACGCCGTTGCGGACGAACCGGTCATAGAGTTTCTTGGTGACCATCTGCTGTTCCCGGTCCAGGCCCTCCATGTTCTCATAGACGGCCTTCACCCGGGCGAAGAAACCTTCGTCCATGAAGATGGCGTCCGAGGCCTCCGTGATGAGCGGGGTCACCTCCTCCTCGATCTGCTGGATCGACGGGGTGGAATCCGACTCGGAGAGGTTGAAGAACACCCCGGAAACCTTCGACAGAAGGTCGCCGGAGAGCTCGTAAGCCGCGATCGTGTTCTCGAACGTAGGCGCCTCCGGATTCTCCACGATGGCGCGGATTTCGGCCTTCTGGGCCTCGATGCCGGCCTGGAACGCGGGCAGGTAGTCCGCTTCGGTAATCCGGCTGAACGGCGCCGTCCCGTACGGAGTATTCCACTCCTCACTGAAAATCTTGCCGGCCTTCGGGCCGCAGGCGGTCATTGCAAGCGCCATGGTCGTAAATACAAGAATCTTTTTCATCATCATTTCATAATCTTCACGCTGGTCTCGTCCACCAGGGCGAGCTGGGCAGCGCCGTTATAGATGGTCAGGATACCGGTGGCCGAAATCAGGGCTCCGTCATCCTTCCCGGCGGGATCGCCGAGGATGGCCGGGTCGATCTCCGTGTCCGCGAACTTCGCGTTTCCACTCGTGCGGATCTGGACCGGAGAGCCGTCCGGCAGGTGGAAGTAGTGGCTGGTAGTGATTGCCGTCGCATTGTCGCGGATGGACTCCTTCACCGTCAGACCCGTATGCTCGTCAAATATCTCGTTCATCCGCTTATCGGAGGTGCCGCAACTGTCGAATGCACCCGCATCGAGATACTGCAGGAACTTGTTCTTGGACATCGCCCAGGTGGTCACGCCGTAGGTCTCGGTGGAACAGAAGACGCGGTTGGTCGCGGATTTCTTGTCCTTGTAGGGATCGACATAGATCAGGATGAAAATCCGCTTGTACGACTCCGTGCTGTAGTCGGTCGGGGCGCCATACTGCAGGTTGTCAATGGTGACCAGCTGGCCCCAGATCGGGCTCGTATATCCCTCCGCAAGGGCGGCCTTGAGCTCGTCCTGCGTAATACGGAGCGGCGGGATGGGGTCGCCCCAGGCGCCCCGGACCACATGCGCGTCAATCAGGTAACGGTTGTCCATATAGGCGGTTTCATACTCGCCCGTCGGATCTTCCATCCCCAGTTGCGGCATTCCGTTGTACTGGCCGATGGTGAGGCCGCCACAGCGGATATACAACATCTGGCCCAGCTTGTAATCGCTGTACAGGGAGGACAGGCCCAGCTTCACGCTGATCACGCCGGTCTCGTCCTGGATATACAGTTCACGGTACTGGTTGCCGGAACGGTCGTCGGAGATGACCCGGCCGGCGATGACCATGTCATCGTCCTCGATCTTGAGGACCCCGTACTTGGCATAGAGTTCCTTGAGATGGGCGATGGTCGAAGTGACCTCCAGTTCCCCGTCGTCATACATGTACACATCGCCGTAAGAGCCGGTGAATACCGGTTCCCACTCCTCGCAGGAAACCAGGGCGAGGGCCGCCGCCGTCAGAATAGCAAATATCTTTCTCATGGCCTAGAAACGGAAATAGATGTTCAACATGTAATTGAAACCGCTCATATAGAAGTACTTCGAATCATAGCGGTAGAAAGCTTCCTTGGACACGGTGTTCTTCACGACGCGGGTCTGCTCGTAACCGCCGGTTTTCACCCAAGTGTTGTTCAGGAGGTTCTTGGCGTTCAGGGAGAAGCCCAGCTGGTACTTCCGCTGGATGTACCAGGACTTGCCCACGGACACGTTCAGCAGCCACTGCGGATCGAACTTCTCCTGCCCGCACATGTATGCGACCTCGAACGGAGTGACCTCGCGGTCCGGACCGCCCGTCGCAAAGTCGGTGCGGTAGAGCGGGTTCATGGAGAGGTAGGTGTGCGCGAAGTAGTCGATGTCCGCATGCACGTACCAGTAGTCCCAGTTCCAGCTCAGGCCCAGGCTCGTGGCGAGCTGCGGGGTGGATTCCACATAGTGCCGGACGATGGTGCCGTCCACGTCGGGATGGCTCTTCCAGTACGGGACTACGACGCCATACGTGCTTTCCACGATGGTGGCATTGTTGTCGATGGTCTCGTACAGATACGGGTTGGAGGTATAGTAGAACTCACCGTAACCGATCACGCCCTGGAGGTTGAGGTTCGGGATGTCGGTGGGGATCTTGAAGCCCATCTCCATACCCACGTGCCGCTCGTCGATACCGGTCATGGCGAAGTTGGAGAAGGAGTTCTGGGTGTCGTCATAGAAACTCATCACCTTGCTCTGGTCCATGATGTCGGTATAATAACCGGTGATCCGGAAGTTGTACCCGTTGGAGGAAACCTGGTAGTTGATGTCGCCCGTCAGGGTCTTGATGGTCGTCAGGCCCGGCGCCAGCTGGTTGCGGGTACGCGGGGACATGAAGGACTGGCTGAAGTTCGGGGCGTCGTTGAAATAACCGGCATTGGCATAGAACCGATGACCGCCCGGGAGGACGTAGTTCAGGTTCACCTTGCCGGCATAGGTCAGGAAGCGGGCGATCTCGGACCGGCCGTAGGAGCTGATGGGATCCCCGTTCTTCTCGTAGGTGGTGATCACCCGTCCGTCCACGAGGATCGGTGAACCGTCCTCGTTCGCGCCCGGGAACAGGCCCTTGCGGTTGAGGCCGTGCCGCCAGAAGGCCGTCTGGCCGATGCGGCCGCCGACCGCCATCTCGAAGGAGCCGATGTTCAGCTTCCCGGACAGCCAGCCGTTCCACTTGTGGACGTTCGCATAGTAGTCGTAGCCGTACTTGTCCCCGACGCGGATCTTCTGGGCCGTGCCGTGGGCGAGCCAGTAATCCAGGTCGTTCTGGGTCATGTACGGGAACGCGGCATAGTCGCGCTCCGCGAAGGAGTCCACGTTGTAGAAGTAGTCGCCGCCGAGGAGGTCGTCCATCTTCTGGTAGTACTCCGTCCGGTTGGTCTTCGCATCAAAGCCGCCGGTGAGGGTGAACACCCGGGCCGGACGCCACTTGAAACTCATGGCGAAGTTCAGGTCCTGCTGGTCCACGCGGCGCTCCTGCAGGGCGTACTTGGACCGGCGCTCTCCGTCTTCGACATTGAGTTTGTTCACGGCATACAGGCGGTCCCAGTTCACATGGGCATACTGCGGCAGGTCCTGTTCCCAGACTTCCCGGGCCCATTCGGCCTTGATGGTGTTGATGCGGTTGTAATCGCTGTCCTCCATGTAGAAATAGCTCGGGAGGTTCCGGTAGTAGTCCGGACGCGGGTCCTGGGCGTCATACCAGTCGAGGGCCGTGTAACCGTTCTTACCGAAGCGGTACAGCACCGTCGCGGAGGCGTTGAACGCCGGGGACGGGGTGAAATCGTACTTGAGGATGGCGATGGGCTCGTGCGTCCGGCGGACGCGGGAGTTGCGCACCTTCCCGTTCTGGTAGCCCCAGTTGGAGTTGTACATGTTGTCGTCCATCAGGTCATAGACCTCCTGGGTGGAAGCGTTCGCTGCGCCGCGCTCGCCCGGGGTGCCCATGAAGACGGCCCCGATCTTGTGCGCGTCGCCGAACGCCTTCTCGATGGCGGCATAGTAGGCGAACGAACGGTAATAAACACCCTTCACCCAGTCGTTTCCGCCCAGACGGGCCGATACGTTGAAGGCATAGGACCAGCCGTCGTCACGGGGACCGGAAGCATAGGTGAGCATCAGGCGCAGCCGGTAAAGCTGGCTGTTGGTGAGCACGCTTCCGCGCCAGCCCTTACGGACGGACAGGGCATTCACCGGCAGGTTGGTGAGGCCGTTGTAGCCGCCGAGGCCGTAGTCGGAGATCTCGCTGCCGTTGACCGTATATTTCGTGCGGGTGGCTTCATTGAGGCCGCTCCACAGGGAGAACGGGGAATAGCCGGTGATGGCGTCGTTCATCTTCACGCCGGCCAGGTAAACGTCCTGGCTCTCGGAGGAATACCCCCTGATCCGGTAGCGGACCGAGCTGAAGTTGAAACTGGCCATGTTGTTGAATACGTCGTTCTGGCTGAACAGGACCACCGGGCTGTCGCCGTAACCGGTGTCGTCCATGTCGAATTCCACCAGGTTGTCCACATCCACATCGCTGAGCACGGCTCCGCGGGTCATGGAGATGTTGAACATATTCTTGACATACCCGTCATTGACCGTGAAATTGACACGCGTCTCCAGGTAGTCCGGGGCCTGGATCACCAGGTCGTACGCTCCGTTGTCCAGGTCTTCGATGAAGAAGCGTCCGTCCTCGCCGACAGTCACCGCCGCCACCTCGGTCGTCCCCTGGTACAGGACGAGGGTCGCATCGGTAACCGGCTGCCGGTCGGTACGGCTGACCACCGTGCCCTTCACGCCTCCTGTAAACGTCTGGGCGGCCAGGCCCAGGGTCAGGAGGAAGGCGGCAGAAGCCAAGGTTAGTTTCTTAATCATATCTGGTTACTTGTTACTTACTACGATATAGGTCGGGAAGTGGTCGCTGTAGCCGCCCACGAAGGCGCCGTTGGAGAACGTACGCAGCGGCTGGCCGGCATACTGGCCCTCCTGCTGGACCATGAACGGCGCGCTGAAGATGCGCGCATAGTACTTCTTCTTGACGATGGGCTGGATCTTCAGCGTCCCCTTGGGCGCATTCACGAGGTTGTGATTCACCACGAGGATGTCGTAGATGTTGCTCTCGCCGCGGTAGTACAGGGAACTGTACCCGGCCTTGAGCATGGACACGAACGGGGAGAAGAAATCCATCGGCCCCACGTCCTCGATCTTTTCACGCCCGTGCATATACACGGCCATGCTGTCGTCGGTAGGGTTGTCGTTCATATCGCCCATGGCCACGATCTTGATGCCGGGGTAAGCCTCCATCAGGCGGACGCACTCCGCATACATGATCTCGCCACCCCGGGAGCGGAGGTCGTTGCTCTTGGCGCCGAGGCGGGACGGGAGGTGCGCCACGAAGAAGGCGAACATCTCGCCGCCCAGCAGGCCGCGGACCATCAGGAAGTCACGGGTGCGGAAGGCATCCTGTTCCTCCTTGGTCATGCCGAAGTTGATGGCGCTTCCCTCGAAGGTGAACGGGATGGACTTGGCCTCCAGGACCGTGAACAGTTCCGGACGGTACAGCAGCGCGACATCCACGCCGCGGCGGTCCGGACCGTCGAAATGGACGATCTGGAAATTCGCGTCAGCGATGGCGGGCTCCACCACCAGGTCCTCCAGGACGTGGCGGTTCTCGATTTCGGAAACGCCCAGGACCGCGTGGTAGGCCTTGTTCTCGTCCCGCATGGCGCGGATGACCTGCGCCATGTTGGAGAGCTTCTTCGCATACTTGAACTCGGTCCATTCATTCGCACCGTCGGGGAGGTATTCATAATCGTTATGACCCTCGTCGTGATACGTGTCGAACAGGTTCTCCAGATTGTAGAAACCGATGACATAGCTCTTCTTCCCCTGCGCCCGGGAAGTCGCCGGGACGAGGAGCAGAAGGGTCAGAAGGATATAAATCGTTTTTTTCATCTTGCCGGCGTATTTTAGTTCCACCACCAGTTCACCGTGTTCGGATCCTCCGTCTCGATGGCCACGGCGGTTTCATTGCCGACGACGGCCGGGAGGTTCACGAACAGGTTGAAGCCGAGTTTCTGCTCCAGTTCGCGGATGGACATCACGGAAGGATGGTCCCGCGTGACCACTTCGTCCGCAGACGTCGAGTGCTCCAGATAGACGGCACAGCCGCGGAAGCCGCCCTTCTCCAGGGAGGACGTGCTGTAGCTGAGCACCGCCTTGTAGTAAGCGTTCGGAACGGCGACGGGCTTGCCCTGGACGTCCGTCGTCCAGCTGGTCTTGCCGTCCACCACGCAACCCGTTACGACGTACAGGGTGTCACAGCGGCCGGACCAGCTGCGGACCTTGTCCTCCAGGCGGGCCCAGATTCCGGTATTGAAATCATAGTTCTGCGGCGTCATGTTGGTACCGTAGAAGGTAGCCGCGTTGGCACTGGCCTGCAGGCGGTCGGCCGAAGGGATCTGATGGCCGCGCGTCCAGCCGTTCCGGTAGGTGCTGGTCACGATCGGCTGCTTGCTGGCGGGCAGGAGCGGATCCAGTCCCCAGGCGTCCGAGCGGCTGCCGCTGCCCTTCAGGCCGGTATTCATCGGATAAGCGACCCAGTGGGCGACCAGTTTCGTATAGTCCCAGTAGAAGGAGTAGTTACGGCCGCTGTATTTGCCCACGTTCATATTGTGCCAGAAGAAGTTCAGGCCGTCATCGTCCCGGGTTTCCGGGAGTTCCAGCCAGCCTTTCTGGGTAGAGGCGCCGCCGTTGACCTCAGGCATGGGGTCCTCGGAAGGCGCATTCTGCTGCAAAGTCACGGTCACGGTCTGGTCCTGCGCATTCAGGACGATTTTCGCAGCACGGCTGCCGTCCGTGCCGTTGGCGTCGTAGGAGAGGGCAACGGAATGGGAAGATCCGACACCCTTGGCGGGCTTGATCTGGACCCAGTCCGAATCGGAGGACAATGTCCAGGCCCCGGTCGCCGAAATCCAGATGAACTGGCTGCCCTTATGGCTGGACACCGAGGGCTTGGCCAGGATCATCTCCGGATCCGGGATGACGGGATCCTCTTCACAGGAGACGGCCCCCAGTGCCAGGAAGCCCAGGAGGGCCGCTCCGAGAATATGTTGGAAATGCTTTCGCATGACAGGAACGCTTTATTCGAATTCCACGGTCAGGGTTTCCATCCGGACCTGGCCGTTGTTGGCCTGGAGGACCACCTTGGAGGCGGATCCGGTCCAGGTGACGGTCAGGGCGTCCTTGTTCGCCGCAGCATTGGCACCGCCTTCCACACCGGTCATGTCAAAGCAGTAGGAGGAGGTGCCGGCGTTCGGCGCGGTACCGATGACGATCTTCTTGATCTTCTTCCCGCCCTCCGCGGCGATGCTCAGGACCGCGTTCTTATAGACGCGGACGTGGTTCGCATTCGGCGCCACGAGGGTCGAAGAGGAGGTATGCTTGTAGAAACCGAGCTTGAGGCCCTGCGTCGTCGTGCTGAAACCGACGCCATATGTGCCGTCCGTATCAGCCGCCCAGTTCTGGGTGCCCGAATTCGTCGCAAAGGAGACCGAACTGCCGGACGGGGTGCCGCCATCGCCGCCGGAACCGGAACCGGAGCCCGGCTTCAGGGCGTAGAGGTAGGCCTCGCCGGAAACGGTTTCCGGCGTGTTGCCTTTGTAGTTCATGAGCTTGCCGCAGATGACGACCTCGTCGCCGACCTGGATATCGGTCTGGCCCTCCGTGTACTTCACGTTGCCCAGGTACAGGACCCGGAAGCAATAGAACTCATTGTTCTCCGTTCCGTCGTCGGAAATGTAGAAGGAGGCGTTGCCGTAGGTGCCGCCCTCGGTGAAAGTGCCCTTGCTGGCGATCCGGGAGATCTTGCCCTTCATATACACCTCTTCCGTCTTCTGGTAATCGGTGTTGCTCGTCCAGGTCAGGTCCTTCACGGCGTTCAGCGCTTCAGCGACGGTGTACGGCTTGTCCACCGTACCATCGTTGCCGGCCGGCGTACCGCCACCGCCACCACCGCTGGGAACCTTCTCGATGAACCAGGCATAGAGCACTTCGATCTTGTCGCCGTAGGAACCGCGGTAACCGCGGATCTTGATCTTGTCGCCTTCATTCAGGTTCAGGGATGCGTAAGACTTGTCATTCTTCGCGCCATACCCGTTGTTGGTCGCCGTCAGGCCGTACACATACACGGTACCGCTCTCATCCGTCAGGTCGAAGTTGCCATAGGTCGTGTTGATGGTGCCACCGATCGTACCCACCAGTTCATAGACCTGCTTGTCGGACTCGGGCGCCGCATTGAACGCAGCAATCGTGACAGCCTTCACTTCATCCGTGGTGCCGCCGCCACCGCCGCCGCTCGGGACCTTCTCGATGAACCAGGCATAGAGCACTTCGATCTTGTCGCCGTAGGAACCGCGGTAACCGCGGATCTTGATCTTGTCGCCTTCATTCAGGCCCAGGGACTCGTAAGACTTGTCATTCTTCGCGCCATAACCGTTGTTGGTCGCCGTCAGGCCGTACACATACACGGTGCCGCTCTCATCCGTCAGGTCGAAGTTGCCATAGGTCGTGTTGATGGTACCGCCGATCGTGCCCACCAGTTCATAGACCTGCTTGTCGGACTCGGGCGCCGCATTGAACTCGGCGATCGTGACAGCCTTCACTTCGTCCGTAGTGCCGCCACCACCGCTGCTGGCGTTCAAGGAGTACAGGTAAGCCTCACCGGCCACGGTTTCCGGCGTATTGCCCTTGTAATTCATGACCTTACCGCAGATGACGACATCGTCACCCACCTTGATGTCATCGCCGGAGGTGTACTTCACGTTGCCCAGGTACAGGATCCGGAAGCAGTAGAACTCATCCTTCTGCTCACCGTCTTCGGAGATGTAGAAGGAGGCGTTGCCGTAGGTGCCGCCTTCGGTGAAGGTGCCCTTGTCGGCAATCCGGGAAATCTTACCCTTGATGTACACGTCGTCCGTCTTCTGGTACTCCGTGTTGCTCGTCCAGGTCAGGTCCTTCACGGCCGCCGCAGCGCCGAGCGGGTTGTACGGATCGGCCAGCGTGCCGGTGCCCTTGGCCTCGCCGCCGGTCGTTCCACCGCCGCCACCGCCGCCGGTACCGTTGAGCGAGTACAGATAGGCCGAATTGGCCACGGTCTCGGGCGTATTGCCGCGGTAGTTCATCAGCTTGCCGCAGATGACCACCTCGTCACCCAGCTTGATGTCGTCACCGGAGGTGTACTTCTTATTACCGAGGTAGAGGATACGGTAAGCATAGAGTTCGCCGTTCCCGGTACCGTCGTCGGAAATATAGAAGGTCGCGTTGCCGAAGGTGCCGCTCTGGCCGAAGGTGCCGTTGTCGGCGATCCGGGAGATCTTGCCCTTGACATAGACCTCGTCCGTGGTCTCGTAGTTGTCGTTGCTGGACCAGGTGAGCGGTTTCACCGCCGCGAGGGCCGCCGCCACGTTGTACGGATCGTCCGCCGTACCGGTACCGACCGGTTCAAACGTGGAGTTTCCGCCGCCTTCGTCGGTTCCCCGGTTCACGCCGTTATGTTCATAGATAAAGGCCGTTCCCTGAACCGTTTCCGCTGTCGTGCCCTTGTAGTTGACCACATAGCCGTAGATGACGACCTCATCGCCCACCTTGACGTCGGTATCGGTCTTGGAGGACCACTTCTTGTTACCGAGGTACAGGACGCGGTAGCAGTAGAACATTTCGGTCGAGGTACTTCCGTCATCGGAGATGTAGAAGGTCGCGTTGCCGAAGGTACCGCTCGAGGCGAAGTTGTTGTTGTCGTCGATCCGGGAAACCTTACCCTTGATGTACACGCCCTTGGAGCTCTGGACATCGGAGCCCAGGCTCTTCACGTACTTGATGGCGCCCGCCACCGTGAGCGGATTCTCCAGGGTGCCGATGATTTCCTCGCCCCGTTCGCCGGTCTGGTTGAAATAGACGGTCTTGTAGTCGTAGCCGATGGTGAACTTGACCTTCTTGTTGCGGTTGAAACCCGCATTGTTCAGGATGGTGACCGTCACCCGCTGGGGATGGTCGGAAGCCTTGCCGGTCTCCGGCGTCACGGCGATCCAAGGAACCTCCTCGGCATCCCAGTCGATGACAGCCGACCAGTCCCGGTTGGCTTCAAGGGCAAGATGGAGCGTGGTCAGGTTCATGTCCACAGCGCACGCGGCTTTCTTGGTCTCGTCGTTGAAAATAAAGTTCGGACCGCTGATCTTGATCGACGGGAGAACATAGTCTGCTTCCTCCTGCTGGCAGCCGGTCAGTGCGGCGGCCGCCAGGGCCAGGAGGGTGAGGAAGCGTGCTGATAGTTTCATATCGCGATTGATTATTCAGTTTTACCGTTGAGGGAATACAGGTAGGCCTTGCCGGAAACCGTCTCGGGGGTGTTCCCCTTGTAGTTCATCAGCTTGCCGTAGATGATGACCTCGTCGCCGACCGCGATGTCGGTCTGGCCGGTCTCGAACTTCTTGTTCCCGAGGTACAGGGCGCGGTACACCTGGAGCTCATTGTTTTCGGTGCCGTCGGCGGAAATCCAGAAGGAAGCATTGCCGTACGTACCGCCCTCGGTGTAGGTGCCGTTATTGGCGATGCGGGAAATCTTGCCCGCCACGTACACTTCGTCCGTGGAGTCGTATTCGGTGTTGGAGGTCCAGGTGAGGTTCTTGACCGCCTCGCAGGCCTCGGTCGGGGTGTACGGATTGGCCAGGGAACCCTTGGCACCGGCTTCCTCGATCTTGGTAACGATGACGTTCAGGTACTTCCCGCCGCCGGAAAGGCCGTTGAAGTAACCGGTCACCGTGACCTTCTTGCCGTCGAAGTCCTTGGCGCCGAGGGTCTCCACCGGATTGGAGAGGCTGCCCTGCTTCACGGTAGGATCGGCCCCGTCAATCTCCACGTTGAAATAGTTGCCGGAGACCTTCAGGACACCGGTGAACTGGATGTACTCCGCCACGGTTGCGGCATATTCGACGGCCGTCGTGGTGACGTCCTTCGCAGCAGGATAACTGACGGAGGCCGTGCCGGTCTTCTCCACGGAGGTGACGGTAGCCAGCTCGGGCACGCCGTTGTAGGTGGTCTTGGTCGCAAGAACCTTCACCACGTCACCGATCTCCACCGGGTTGGCGGCATTGTCATAGGCATAGATGGCCGTGGTGCCGTCGGAGACCACGAAGCCCTTGGCGGTCTTGGCCACGACGGTGGACTCGAGGGTCTCCACGCCGGAGTTGTCGGGCAGGGCCGCAATCTCGGTGATGGACTGGCCGGTCGGCGGAACGCCTTCCTGGGAGACAGTCACGCTCTTGGAGGAGTTGGCGGCCTTGAACTGGATGGTTGCCGTACGGGTGGCCGTGGTAGTGTTCGCGTCATAGGCGAAGGAGTAAACCACCGCGTCTCCGTCACCGGCAGCGATGTCGGTCATCCGGACCCAAGTTTCGGACGGGAGCACGGCCATGCCGTTGGCCTTGGAGGTGACGGTCACCGTGAAGGTGCCGGCCTCGCTGCTCACCTCGACCTCACCGGGATCCACGGTGATGAGGGACTTCTCTACGCTGATGAGGGTGGCGTCCACGAGTTCCAGGGTGGTACCGTACATGGTCCTCGGACCCTGAACGGTGATCACGTCGCCCGCATCGACCCCGAAGGTAGCCCAGCCGCCGGCATCCTTGGGATACTGGCCCTTGGCGTTGAACAGGCCGTAGATGTAGATGGAACCGGTCGCATCTTCGATGTAGAGGTTGCCGTAGTTGGTGTTGGCGATCGTGGTCACGGTACCGCGGATGCGGAAGAGCGTGCCGTCATTGCCGGCCATCACATCGGCAATCGTGGAAAGCGGAGCCTCCACGGCACCGGGTCCGGCCTGGATCACGGTGAAGTTCTGCTGCTTGCCGGCCACGTTGACGACCAGATTGACAGAGCGCTCGCTGGTGCCGGTATTGGCCTCGGCCGCAAAGACGATATGTTCGGTTCCGGCGGCGCCGGAAGTCGGGGTAACGGTCAGCCACTCCGGAATCGCCGAAGTGTCGAAGGACCAGCTGGCCGTCGCCTGGACGGCCGTGGTGGTGATACCGCCTTCCAGCGGGATGCCGATGTAGGACATCTCCGGCTTGAACTCGGCGATGGAGGAAATCGCCTGCTCCTGCGCGCAGCCGGCGGCAAGCGCCGCACCGGCGAGGATGGAAAGGAAGAAATTCTTAAGTTTCATATCGTTACGCGCTTACAGGTTAGTTGAACATGTACTTGACACCAATCTGCATGTACCAGCAGTTGCCCAGCGAGTGCTGATAGTCCCAGGTGCTGACGCCCTTGTCGACCATGGTGGAGAACACGGGAACGCCGTCCGTATCGGTATATTCGTACTTGAGGATCTTGGCGTTGCCGCTGGCATTGGGAACGTCCGTGCTGAAGCCCTTGGTCACGCCCCAGCGGGAGTTGAACAGGTTGCTCGCGTTCTGGATGTCCACGCTCACCTGCAGGGTGTTGCGGACACTGCCGATGTTCACGATGAAGTCGTGGGCGAAGCGGAAGTCGAACACGTGGCGCATGGGCTGGTTCACGGCATAAGCCTCGGCGTACTGGCCCTTGTGCGAGCTCAGGTATTTATCCTGCGCGGCGAAGGCCCAATAAGCGTCTTCGTTCTCCTGGTCGATGAAGCGGATCTCGCTCTTGTCCTTGGGGATGTAGATCAGGTCGTAGGCATTGCCGTCGCCGTTCATGTCGTTGGCGTAGATGTAGCTGTTACCCGAGTAGCGGAGGCCTTCGTAGAAGAGGCTCCAGTGGTTGTGGGCGGCATCCGTGTAGGCGACGGAGGCCATGATACGGTCGGGCAGGTTGTAGGAGGAGTTGTGGAGGATATTGTAATTGGGACCGTCCACGGAAGGGATGTACTTCCAGGCCGCAGAGGCGTTGGAACCCGGCATGCCGGTGATTTCCTTGCTCACGGTATGCGTGTAGGCGGCCGTGATGTTCAGGTTCTGGACCGGCGTGGCGTTCAGGGAGACGGAGGCGATGGAGCCGTAACCCTTGTTCGTGTTGGTGAGCACGTACGCGTCGTTCTTGGTGTACCGGTAGTTGGACGGATAGATGTGACGGTTATCGGCACCGTTGAAGGAGACCCAGCCGCCGTTGTCCTCCGGGATGTTGTAGTTGGTGAGCATCACGCCGTTGATGGTCTTGTTGAAGATATACTCGGCGCTGATGGTCAGGGGGAAGTCGAACGGGAAGGTGTAGTCCACGGCGAGGGAACTCTTCCACACCTGCGGCATCTTGAAGTTGTAATCCACGCCGGCGACCTCGCTGGGAGCGGGGGCTGTTTCCGGGGTGATGGTCTTGGCGTACTTGTCAGGGTCGATGCTGTTCAGGATGTCCAGGATGTCCCAGCGGTCGGTCACGAGCTTGCCGGCCTGCATCATCTCGCCCAGGATCTCGGGATCCGTCATCTTGGTCAGGCGGCCCTTCACGATACCGGCGTTGGTGGGCATGTTGGTGAAGAACACGAGCGGGATACGGCCGGAGAACAGGCCGGTGCCGCCGCGCAGCTTCAGGCTCCGGTCCCCGAAGACATCCCAGGAGAAGCCCAGGCGGGGGCTCACCTGGATGCTGGGCTTGGGCCACTTGCCGGTGTCCACGTGCTTGCCGCCGTAGTCGAGGGCCAGGGTGGCGTTGTTCGTCATCACGTCGGCGTTGTTGAAGGACAGGTTGTCCAGGCGCAGGCCGGCGGTGAGCTTGAAGCGGTCGCTGACGGCCCATTCATCCTGGACATAGCCGCCGATCTGGGCGAACCGGACCTTGGCGGAAGGATACTCATCCCCGTCGAAGCCCCAGTCGAAGGCCATCTCGATCGGCGCGGCGCCGGACATGAAATCGCTCATGCTGGCGAAACGGAACATACCGGTACCGTTGCGCATGTAGGTGTTCAGGGCCATCTGGGCCTCCACGCTGGCGCCGGCGGTCACCTTATGTGCGCCCAGGTACAGGGTCACGTCGTCCTTGATGTTCAGGACCGTGTTCTGCACCTTGTTGCGGTAGGTGAACAGTTCCGTACCGAAGTCCATGTAGGGTTCCTTGGCGTAATCCGAACCCAGGTCGCCGGCCAGGATTTCCACGAAGGGGAAGAAACCGCCGTCGTTGCCGCGGACGTCCTGGATGTCGGAATAGGTCACCAGGAGCTGGTTCGAGACCTTGTCCGAGAAGCGGCTGTTCAGGTCGGCGGAAACGGTCCAGAGGTTGTTCATCTGGTTGTACATCGAGTTGGAGTACACCAGGCCGTACTGGCTGAGCATCCCGTAGCTCATGTCGGAGACGTCACGGGACGTGGACGGACCCGTCCACTTGTTGTTGGTGGTATAGTTGTACCGCAGGGACAGGTGGTGCTTCTGGCTGATGTTCCAGTCGATGCGGGCGAGGAGCTTCAGGTTGCCCTGGTCCTTGTTGTAGTCGTTGTAGGAACCCGGATCGTACTTGTAGTTCTTGATGAGGAAGTCCCTCATCGTCTGGGCGTCGGCTTCGGTGACGCGGGAGATCATGCGGGCCTCGTCGGCCACGCCGTCCGTGGAGGGACGCCACTTGATGATCTCGGATGGGCTCGGGGTGCGCTCGGCATTGACAAAGAAGAAGAGCTTGTTCTTGACAATGGGGCCGCCCAGGGTGAAGCCGTAGGTGGACTGGCTCTCCGGGGTGCGCTCGAGGTCCACGCCGTCCACCCGGTTGCCGTGCATGTTCTCGTTCTGGTAGAACACGTACGCCGTGCCCTTGAACTTGTTGGTACCGGACTTGGTGATGGCGTTGATACCGCCGCCGATGAAGTTGGACTGGCGGACGTCATACGGGGACACGACCACCTGCATTTCCTCGATGGCGTCGATGGAAATCGGGTTGCCGCCGCCGGGAAGCGCCGTCGAAAGGCCGAAGTTGTTGTTCACGTTCGCGCCGTCCACGGTGAAGTTGGTGGAACGGCCGGAACTGCCGGAGAAGTTCATCCCGTTACCGCCGTAGGGCGAGAGTTTCGCCATGTCGGAGAAACTGCGGCTGATCGTAGGCATCTCGATCATCTGGCGGGAGGAGATGTTCGTGGAGGCGCCCGTCTTTTCCACCGCCGCGAACTTGGAGGTGGGCGTGGCGATGACCACGGCCTCGGAGAGGAATTCGTTGGACTCCGAGATCTGCGCATTCAGGTTGAAGGTCTCGGCCAGGGACAGGGTGACGTCCGTGTAGTTGACCTGCTGGTATCCCAGGCAGGACACTTCGACCCGGTACGGGCCGCCGGTGCGCATACCCTGGATGGTGTACAGGCCGTCTCCGTTGGTCACGGAACCGTAGGAGGTCCCGGAAGGCTCGTGGATGGCGACGACGGCGGCGCCGATGACCGGCTCCCCGTTCTGGTCCACGACGCGGCCCCCGAGGGAGGCGGTCGTCACCTGGGCAAAGGCAGCGATGCCCGCGAAGACCAGCACGGCCGCGAGCAGAAGGCTTTTGAAGGCGTTTCTCATAAGGTTATAGAAAATTATGTAGTTTCGTAATTTGCGAATATAACCATTATTTCTCAAACGCACAAAAAAACGGGGCCCCAAAGGGGGCCCCGCGATGGAATTGAACTGCAACGGACTAGTTGAAGAAGTACTTCAGGCCGAGCAGGATCTGCCAGCACTCGGAAGTGTTCTGCAGATAGTTGGTGTAGGTCTTGGTCGGATAGGCATCCTTCACCTTGTTGAAGGAGAAGGTCGGGACACCGGAAGCGTCGACACCGGCATACTTGAGCGGGCTGATGTAGCCGGCCGCGCTCTGGTTGTAGGCGAGCTGACGGACACCCCAGCTGCTGTTGATCATGTTGCCGATGTTGTCGATGGAGGCGCTGATCTGGAACTTGTGGCTGGTGGAACCGATGTTGAACTTGATGTCCTTCGCGATGCGGAGGTCGAAGCGGTGCACGAACGGGGCGCGGGCGGCGTTGGCCTCGGCATACTGGCCCTTGTGCTTGGACAGGTAGCTGTCCTGCTCGAGGAAGGCCCAGAAGGCGTCGCGGTCAGCCTCGGAGGTGAACTTGATGTCGTCCTTGGTGGCAGGGATGTACATCAGGTCGTAAGCGATGCCGTCACCGTTCATGTCGTTGCTGTAGGTGTAGCTGTTGCCATAGGCGGAGTAGCCGCTGTAGTACAGGTCAACCTGCAGGCCGCCGATGAGGTCGATGTAGTAGGAGATATCGGCAGAGATCTTGTCCGGAACCACATACTGGCTGCGCTGGAGGCCGAGGAAGTTCGGACCGTCGACGGAAGCGAGGCCGGTGTAGGCGGAAGAGGCGGCGGAACCCGGCATGCCGGAGATTTCCTTGGACTCGGTGTGGGTGTAGGAAGCCATGAGCTTGAGGTTGCGCACAGGCTCGGCCTTCACGGTGTAGTTGAAGGTGTAGCCCCAGCCCTCGCGGGAGTTCGTGAGGATGTAGGCGTTGTTGGTGCCGTAGGTGTAGTTGCCTTCATACATCAGACGGTTGTCCGGACCGGCGAAACGCTTGGTCACGGCCTTCTCGTTGATGTTCCAGTTCATGAGGCGGGTTCCCCAGATGGTCTTGTTGAACATGCCTTCAGCAGTCATCGAGAACGGGAAGGAGGTCGGGAGCTGCAGGTCGAGGGCGAGGGAGCTCTTCCAGATCTGCGGCATGTGGAAGTCGGGATCGACGCCGTTGATGTCGGCGCTCTTGCCGATCTGGCCGTCTTCCGGGGTGACCTTGGTGTTCAGGCCGAGAGCCTTGATGTATTCCTCATTGTCCACGATGAGGTGACCGCCGGTCTCCTTGCCGCCGTTCAGGGTGATGAGGGCGTTCTTCACGTCGTCGGCGTACTTGACACCGGTGATGTTGCCGTCAGCATCCTTGGCGAAGGAAGAGGTGTACTTGACCGTGGTCTGGATCATACCGGCATTCTGCGGCATGTTGGTGAAGAACACAAGCGGGAGACGGCCCTGGAACAGGCCGGTACCGCCGCGGAGGACCATGCTCTTGTCACCGAAGACATCCCAGTTGAAGCCCACGCGCGGGGAGATCTGGACACGGGTGGTCGGCCATACGCCGGTATCCACGTGCTTGCCGCCGAAGTCGATGGCCTTGATGGCGTTATTGGTCATCAGGTCCTTGTTGTTGAAGGCGATCATGTCAGCACGGAGGCCATAGGAGAGCTTGAAGGTCGGGGTGATCTTCCACTCGTCCTGGACATAGGCGCCGTACTGGTCGTAGTTGATACGGCCGGCCGGGTTCTCAGCGTCGTTGTTACCGTAGGTGTACACGAAGCTCAGCGGCAGGTTGCCGTTCAGGAAGTCCTCCACGCTGGCGAAGCGGTAGTAACCGGTACCGTTACGCATGTAGGAGTTGTGGGCCATCTGGTGCTCATAGGTGGCACCGGCGGTGAGGGTGTGGGAACCCAGGTAGAAGGTCAGGTTGTCCTGCACGTTCAGCACGGTGTTCTTCACGCCGTTGTTGTAGGTGAAGAGCTCGTAACCGAGGGAGGTGTAAGGGATGAAGTTACCGGTGCTGTAGTCGCTGTCGGTCATGATGTCGATGTGCGGGAACAGGCCGGACTTGGAACCGCGCTGGTCGTTGATGTTGGTGTAGGTCGCGATGAGGCGGTTGGACACCGTGTTGGAGAAGCGGCTGTTGAGCTCACCGGCGACGGACCAGACGTCGTTCTGCTGGCTGTACATGTTGTTGGAGAACGGCTGGGACTCCTTGCTGGCACGGTTGAAACCCTTATTGCGGTAGTTATCATCGCAGGAGTTGCCGTTCGGGGCGTTCCACTGGGTGTTGGTCGTGTTGTTGTAGCGGAGGCTCAGCTTGTGGGCGTCGGAGATGTTCCAGTCCAGACGGGCCAGGAGCTTGCGGTTCTGGATGCCGCCCGGGAAGTCGGTGTAGGAACCGGCGTCGTAGCCGTAGTCGTTCTTGAGCTTGTCGGAGATCTGCTGCAGGACCTTCTGCTTCTCGGCAGTGGCCTGGAACTGGACAGCCTCACCCGGCTTGTTCTGCATCTCGAAGTTCACGAAGAAGAAGAGCTTGTTCTTCACGATCGGACCGCCGAGGGTGAAACCGTAGATGCGGTTGGATTCGGCCTTGCGCTCGCCCAGGTCCTCGCCCATCAGCTTGTTGCCGCGGAGGCGCTGGTCGTAGTAGTAGGTGTAGGCCGTGCCCTTGAAGGTGTTGGTACCGGACTTGGTGATGGCGTTGATGCCGCCGCCCACGAAGTTGGACTGGCGCACGTCATAGGGAGCCACCACGAGCTGGATTTCCTCGATGGCGTCGAGGGAGATCGGGGTACCGCCGCCCGGGAGGTTGTCGGACAGACCGAAGTTGTTGTTCAGGTTCGCACCGTCCACGGTGAAGTTGGTGGAACGGCCGTCGGAACCGGCGAAGCTCATGCCGCTGGCGTACGGGCTCAGCTTGGTGAGGGCGCTCAGGCTGCGGCCGGAGTTCGGCAGGTTCATCATCTCTTCGTTGGAGACGTTGGTGCTGGCACCGGTCTTGGTGGCAGCGAAGCGGGAAGCCGGAGTGGCCACGACGACAGCCTCGTTCAGGGACTCGACGTCGTCATTCAGGTAACCGTCCAGGACATAGTTCTCACCGAGGGCGAGACGGATGTCCGTGAACTTAACGGTCTGGTAACCGAGGCAGGAGACCTCGACGGTGTAAGGACCGCCGGTACGCATGCCCTGGATGGCATACAGACCTTCCCCGTTGGTGATGGCACCGTAGGTGGTACCGGAAGGAAGGTGGGTCGCCACGACGGCGGCGCCGATGATGGTCTCACCCTTGGTGTCCACGATGCGACCGCCGAGGGAGGCGGTGGTCACCTGGGCAAAGGCGACAGTGCCCGCTATCATCATACTGACAACGAGCAGAAAGCTTTTAACAGCGTTTCTCATAAATCGATAAAAATAGAAATGAATAGTTTTCTTCTAAAAACGGGCGCAAAGGTACGGCTTTTTTCGGAGATAATGAAATTTTTTATTAAATACCGAACGCCTTTTTTACGCGAGGCACGCTGTCCAGCAGTTCCCAGCCGAAAAACTGGACGATTTTCTGCTTACCCTGGACGGTAACCGCCTTAGTATAAGGGGTCCGGCCCATATGGCCGTAAGCGGCAGTCGGAGAGTAGATCGGGTTCTTCAGACCGAACTTTCCGATGATCTTCGCGGGACGGAGATCGAAGATTTCAGCTACTTTCATTGCAATTTCACCATCCTTCAGGCCGTTTTTCGCCGTGCCGTAAGTGTCCACGAACACGCTCACCGGCTTCGCAACGCCGATGGCGTAGGCGAGCTGGACGAGGCACTCGTCCGCGACGCCGGCCGCGACGAGGTTCTTCGCGATGTAGCGGGCGGCATAGGCCGCGCTGCGGTCCACCTTGGACGGGTCCTTGCCGGAGAAGGCGCCGCCGCCGTGGGCACCCTTGCCGCCGTACGTATCGACAATGATCTTACGGCCGGTGAGGCCGGTGTCCCCGTGGGGGCCGCCGATGACGAACTTGCCGGTGGGGTTCACGTGGAGGATGAAGCTGTGGATCAGGCGGGCGGTTTCCTCCGGGAGGGCGGCCTTCAGGCGCGGGATGAGGATGGTTTCCACATCGTAGCGGATCTTGGCCTGCATCTCGAAATCGACCCGGGCCTGGCCGTACTCCCGCACCGCGTCGGCGTAGGACATCGACCCGAGGCTCTTCGGAACGAACTCGTCGTGCTGGGTGGAAAGGACAATGGTATGGACCTTCACCGGGAGGTGGGTGTCGCCGTCATATTCGATGGTGAACTGCGACTTGGCATCCGGGCGGAGGTAGGGCATCAGCTCCGGCTCCCGGTGGCGGATATCGGCCAGGATCTTCAGCAGGAAGTGGCTCAGGTACAGGGGCAAAGGCATATAGTCCGCCGTGTCGCGGCAGGCATAGCCGAACATCATGCCCTGGTCGCCGGCGCCCTGGTCATCGGCCTCGGCGCGCTCCACGCCGCGGTTGATGTCGGCGCTCTGCTCGTGCAGGGCGGACATCACGCCGCAAGAGTTGCCGTCGAACATATATTCCGCCTTGTTGTAGCCGATGCGGTTGATGGTATTGCGGACGGTGGTCTGGATATCGACATACGCCTCCGACTTGACCTCCCCCATCACCACGACCATGCCCGTGGAGCAGAAGCTCTCGCATGCAACCTTGGACTCGGGATCCTGGCGCAGGAACTCGTCCAGGATGGCATCGCTGATCTGGTCGGCCACCTTGTCGGGATGGCCCTCGGAAACGCTTTCGGAAGTAAATAAGTAGTTCATAATAAAAAAATTAGCCCCGAGCTAGAATGCGGAGGCTAAAAACACAAAACACTGATATGAAATGTAATTTAGCATTTTTTTGAGTGGTTGCAAGCAATCCAAATCTCTCCACTTCTATTTTTGGGAGCGCAAAGGTACGACTATTTTTTGAATCCGCAAGAAAAAAATTCACTTTTTTAATAGTCCCCCCGGTCGAGCTCCCGGCGGACGTCGCGCTCCTTGATGGTGTTGCGCTTGTCGTATTCCTTCTTGCCGCGCGCGAGTGCAATGACGAGCTTCGCAAAACCGTTTTCGGCGATGAAGAGCTTCACGGCAACGATGGTGAGGCCGGCCTTCTTGTCCTCCATGAACAGATGGTTCAGTTCGCGGCGGTTCAGCAGGAGCCGGCGGTCACGCACGGGCTCGTGCTGTCCCCAGGAGCCCCAGTGGTACTGGGCGATGTTCATACCCCTGACAAACAGCTGGTTACCGACGAAAAAGCAATAGGCGTCCTGGAGCGAGGCCTTGCCTGCCCGGATGGACTTGATTTCCGTTCCCACCAGCTGGATGCCGGCCGTATAGGTCTCCAGGAACTCGTAGTCGAACGAGGCCCTTCGGTTCTTGATCTGGATGGTGCTTTTCGCTTTCGGCATAGGGTTGCAAAGGTACAACTTTTTCTCTAATTTTGCGCCATGTCCCTTCCGAACAAGACCCACCTCCTCCCCGACCGCCCCGGCATTCCCCCGATGGCGGCGATGCCGGAGGCCGAAACCATCGACATCGAAGCATTGGCTCAGGCCTATGCTGCCGGTGACATCGACCTCATCTGCGTCCTGGGTCCCACCGCTTCGGGCAAGACCCGGTATGCCGTGCAGTTAGCAAGGGCTTTGGGAGCACTGGGGCTTCCCGGAGCATTTGCCCGTACAGAGCCACCCCAAAAATCGAAGATTTCCGGGGGGGCCGGTATGTCGCGAAGCGACGCGGAGGGAAGCCCCAGTGCTCCCAAAGCCGAAATCCTGTCGGCCGACTCGCGGCAGGTGTACCGCGGCATGGACATCGGCACGGGGAAGGACCTCGGGGAATACGGAGAGGTGCCGTACCACCTGATCGACATCGTGGAGGCGGGGAGCAAGTACAACATCTATGAGTACCAGGCCGCTTTCGCGGAGGCATGGGCCGATGTGCGCGCCCGCGGTGCCGTGCCCATCCTGTGCGGCGGCTCCGGCCTGTACATCGAAGCGGCCACCCGGGCCTACAAGTTCAACAAAGGCAATGGCGTCCCGGCCGAAGCGCTGCCGCAGCGCACGTTCTACATCGGCACCCTTGTCTCCCGCGAAGAGCGGGTGGAACGCATCGACCACCGCTTGGACGAACGCCTGCAGGAAGGGCTGGTGGAAGAGATCCGCGGACTGCTGGACCGCGGCATCCCGGCCGACGACCTGATCTGGTACGGCCTTGAGTACAAATTCGTTACGCAGTATGTGCTCGGTGAACTCTCCTACGAGGAAATGCACATCCTCCTCGCCAACGCCATCCATCAGTTCGCCAAGCGCCAGATGACCTGGTTCCGCGGCATGGAACGCGACGGCGTCCGCATCCACTGGGTCCGTCCCTGAAATCTATGAGGACGGTTGCTGACGGAGGGGTTCAGCACGCCCCCGTGCTGACCCCTGCCATTTTGAGGTGGGGTTAGCACACGCAAAAACTCAACTGATTTATTATCAATAGATTAGAAAACGAGGCGTACTAAACCCTCCCTTCTACTTCTTTGTCGGCTGGTGAGAGAACGACCGTCGCGGCCCTTCAGCCTCACGCCAATAAGCCGCATCGAAGTCCGTGGGATATGCGAACGGTGCCCCCGCCGGGAAACCCGCCCGGTCGAGCAGGAAAACCATGTACGTGATGGGCAGGCCCATCTCCAGGAACATCTTCTCGTAGAACGTCTGCACTTCGAATACCGCGTCCAGATCCCGGAGAGATTCCTTCGCTCCGCTCGGAATGACAAAGGAGGCGTCATTCGGAATGACAGGCGCCTGTTCCCCATCACACTCGGGTTTTGTAGAGGGTGTATTCCCGGAAACCTGTGCCACCCTCGGCATCATAAGAGGGAGGGGTCGCGAAGCGACGGTTTGCGGGAATATACCCTCGACAACGCCATCGCGATAGATGTCGACGCCCGAAGCGAGAACGGTCAGGGCATTCGCCCGGATGACCGATGATGTGTATTCGTAGAGGAAGCGGGAGTCCGTCTTCAGGTGGACGAGGCCGCCGGGACGGAGGAAACGGCTATAGCGCTGGAGGAAAAGCGGCGAGGTGAGGCGCGCGTTCTCGCTGCCGCGGAGCTGCGGATCGGAGAAGGTGAGCCAGATCTCGGAGACTTCGGAGGGGCCGAAGAAGGCGTCGATGAACTCGATGCGGGTGCGCAGGAAAGCGACGTTTCCGAGCGCGTCTTCCGTGGCCTCCTTCGCGCCTTTCCACAGGCGGGCACCCTTGATGTCCACCCCGATGAAGTTCATCTCCGGATGTCGGCGGGCCAGGGCAATGGTGTAGTCCCCCTTGCCGCAACCCAGTTCCACGACAATGGGCTGGGCCTTCGCGAACATGTCGCGGTTCCAGTTTCCCTTGATGGCATGATCCCGGAGGACCAGTTCCTTGGAGCCTTCCGGCTTCGCCAGCACGGAGGCGGCGTCCGGCTGCAGCAGGCAGCGGAACGTCTCGTTTTCAGCGAACTTTCTGAGTTTCCCGTGTCCCATTATTTCTTGCGCTCAACGACCAGGCCCATACCGCGCAGCCCCTCCAGCGGTTCCTTCACGGCCACGGTCAGGGTCCATTGGCCCCATTCCTCCGGTCGCACGCCCGCCCGGTACGGCGCCCGGACCTGGCGCGAATAGTAAGTCCCTTCCCCGTCGAGGGGCAACAAAACCTCTTCCCGGAATACGTGGAAGGTCGGGGAGGTCCATGTCACCGTCATCGGCAGTTCCGTCTTCCCGGCCAGCGAATCCCGCGGCGCATCCACCCGCGTATAGAAGTCGAAATCGTACGTGGCCATCGTATCCTCCATCTCCACGAAGAAGGTATAAGGCCCCTCCCCGCCCACGAACCGTTCCACCGACATCGGTTCCCGGCAGCCGGTCACGGCCGTCAGGAAAAGGAAGGTGAATATGATGGTTCGGAGGTTCATGGATTTCTCGACTACGCCCTTCGGGCTCCGCTCGAAATGACAAGCACATCAAACTGTCACACCCGGTCTACGCATCCTTGTTCGGCTTTTGCCCGCCCTTGTTCTTCCGGTTGCGGTTGTTGTTCTTCTTGCGCTTCTTCTTGCGCGCCTCGTCGAAGCGGGAGATGCTGTCGTCGCCGACGGCGGTGACGAACTCGGGGGCGACGGGCTCGGCATCCGGGAGGAGGGTTTCCGGCTTCTGGCCGTTGCGGTTCATCATGATGATTTCCCGGACCTCGGCCGCGGGGAGCGGGTACGTCTTCGCCAGGGAGCCCTTCTCGTAGGAGAAGTACATCGTCTCGCGGAGGATGTCCGTCTTCACCAGGAAGGCCTGGCCGTCCTGGAATTCAAGCGGTTCCGACACCTTGGGAATGCGGGTGTGCGCATCCATGTAGGCCGCCACCTCGTAGTTCAGGCAGCACTTGAGCTTGCCGCACTGTCCCGCCAGTTTCTGCGGATTCAGGGACAGGTCCTGCGTCCGGGCGGCGGAGGTGGTGATGGACTTGAACTCCGTGATGTAGTTCGCACAGCAGAGTTCGCGGCCGCAGATGCCCAGGCCGCCGATGAGGCCGGCTTCCTGCCGGGCGCCGATCTGCTTCATCTCCACGCGGATATGGAACTCCTCGGCAAAGTCCTTGATGAGCTGGCGGAAGTCCACGCGGCCGTCGGCGATGTAGTAGAAGATGGCCTTCGTCCCGTCCCCCTGGAATTCCACGTCGCCGATCTTCATCTCCAGGCCCAGGTTCGCAGCCAGCACACGGGAGCGGATCATCGTCTCCTGCTCCCGGGCAATGGCATCCTGCCAGCGCTCGATGTCGTACGGCCGGGCCCGGCGGTAGATCTTCCGGAAGGTCGTCTTTTCCGGATCGATGCCCTTGCACTTCATCTGGCGGGCCACGATGGGCCCCTCCAGGGTCACGATGCCCAGGTCGTGGCCGGTCTGGGCCTCCACGACCACCAGGTCGCCGGTCTTGACGCTCTGGCCGGAACCATTGACATAAATCCCCTTCCGGGTATTCTTGAAACGCACCTCGAAGAGGTTGTCGTATTGTTCCTGTCCGATGCCCTTGAGGTAGTTGTACACCTCCAGCTTGCAGCAGCCCTGGCGGTAGCGGATCTCCTCCACCCCCGTCTCCTCGTTGCCGCTGATCACGCAGCCGCGGAAGCAGTCGTACCGGACATTTTCGTTCGTGTCCATCATAATGCAGTCATATAGAGTCGGTTCACCAGGTCGGTGAACAGGATTTTCTGGTTTACGTTCCGCTCCAGCAACAGGAGCGTCCGGTCCAGGGCGGCCAGAGCCTGGCGCGGGTAATTCTTGCGGACCTTTCCGGCCAGGTCCCGGTAGAACGGAGCCTCGTCCTCCGGCAGGTCCAGGAGGTCCGGCAGTCCCTGCTGCAGCAGGAAGACGTTCCGGAGCCCATCCCCGGCCACCCGGCAGAAAGCCTTCTGCTTCTCCCGGGAATCCAGGGCCGCCACGGCCTCCCCCGTTTCCAGGGCCGCCAGCAGGTCCTTCCGGACCACGGCGTCCATCAAGTCGTGGAAGAGATCGGCCTGGACGGCCAATTCCGCACCCTGCCGGGGGTGCGCCTCCCGCATCTCCTCGCGGGACAGCGGCCGGACGCGCATGAACAGGCATCGGGAGGAAATCGTCGTCAGGACCTTTTCCGGCTGATGGGTAATAAGGAGGAAGAGGGTCTTCTCCGGCGGTTCCTCGACCATCTTCAGGAGCGTATTCGCCGCCTGGATGTTCATCTTTTCCGGCAGGTACACCACCACCGTGCGGTAGCCCCCTTCCACGGCGGAAAGGGAAAGCTTCTCCAGGATGGAACGCGCCTCGTTCACCGAGATGTTGCCCTGCTTTCCCTCGATGCCGAGGGCGGCATACAGTTCGTTCTCGAAGAAACAGGGGTTCTCCTGAAGGAGCGTACGCCATTTGCCGATGAACTGGTCCGATACCGGCTTGTCGGAGCCGGCGACCGGGAACACGAAGTGGATGTCGGGATGGATGAGCTTCCGCACCCGGGGATTGTGCCCATAGACCTCGTCCAGGAAGTCGAGTGCCAACAGGAAGGCGCCCCCGCCGTCATTCTCGTGAAACAGCATCGCGTGGGGGATCCGGCCGCTCTCCGCCATCTGCCGGAGGGCCGCCGCAACCGGTGCGTTGCTGCCAGTCATGTCCATCGGTCAAAACGTTCTTTCGCCCACAAAGAGGGCCAGATCGGCAAGATACGATTTTTCCGCGGAAGCAGGAAGCCCTTCCAGGCAGAAAACCGCCTCGTCGATGTATTTTCCCATTTCGGCCACCGCCTTTTCCACGCCGTCGTGCTCCAAGACGAAAGCCCTTACCCGGACGGCGAGGTCCGGCATGTCGGCGATCTGCCCGACCATCCCGCGGATGGCCGACGCCTCCTCCGCCGGGACGCCATCCAGCGCGCACAGCAGCGGAAGGGTGATTTTCTGTTCCAGCAGGTCGATGCCCACCGGTTTCCCGAGGTCCTCTCCCCCGGCATAGTCGAAGATATCGTCCTTGATCTGGAACGCGAGGCCCAGGTTCCGCGCATAGCCGGCAAGGGCCGAGGTCCATGCTTCCGGCGCGCCGGCCGAGATGGCGCCGGCCAGGACAGACGCCTCGAACAGGGACGCCGTCTTGGAATAGATGATCCGCCGGTAGTCCTCCCGGGTCGTATCGCCGGAAGAGGCCTTCTGCATCTGCAGCAACTCCCCTTCCGCCAGGTCGGAGAGCGTCTTGGCGAACAGACGGATGACCCGCTCACTGTACTGGTCCGCATCCAGGACGCAGTGGAACGCCTTCACCAGCCAGTAGTCGCCGAGCAGCACCGAGGCGGGCCCGTTCAGGATCGCCATCACCGTCGGGCGTCCGCGCCGGACGGCCGCCCCGTCCACGACATCGTCGTGCAGGAGCGTGGAGTTGTGTATCAGTTCGGCAGCGGCCGCAAAGCGGACGGAATCGGCATTCACGCCCCCGCAGGCCCCTGCGGACAGCAGGGCCAGGATCGGCCGGAGCTGCTTCCCGCCCTGCGCGAGCAGGGAACGGTTCGTCGCGTCCAGCAACGCGATGTCGCTCTTCAGGGAAGCGTCCATCAGCGCGGCCACTTCCTGCATCGGTCCGGCCAGACAGGCCTTGATTTCACGGATATCCATTCGTTATCGCAGGGATTCGGCCAGTTCCTGTACGGAGCCGGCAAACACGACCAGCGCCCGGTCGCAGGGTTCCAGCATACCGGTCGCCACATAGTGGTCCAGCAGGGCCCGGAAGGGTTCGAAGAATCCGTCCAGGTTCAGGACCAGAATCTTGCCGTCGTACTTTTTCAACTTGGCAAGCACATGGGTTTCAATCAGTTCGTCCAGGGTTCCGATACCGCCCGGCAGGGCGATGGCGGCCGCGGTTCCGGCCCGCATCCGCTCTTTCCGGTCCGACATGGCTTCCGTCCAGACCAACTCGGAGAGACGGGGGTGCTCCAGCCCCTGCATGAAGCGGGGCAGTACGCCGGTGTGGTGGACGCCCAGACGGGCCGCCTCATCGGCCAGGACACCCATCGTTCCGAGGCGGGTGCCTCCGGAGACGACGCCCCAGCCATACGCACGCAGCGCGCGAACCACTTCACGCGCTGCCTCATTGTACTTGGGGTCGATCCCGCCGGCGGCGGAACAGAATATGACGGCCTTGCGGTCCTCCATCGGCCTAGAACAGGATGCCGAGGGTTACCTTGATGCCCTGGAAGTTCTTGACGTCCTTCACCTCGCTCCAGGTGGCCTCGGGGGATTTGACGTCATCGCCGAACATCTTGCCCAGGTTCTTGAACCACTGGACGGAGATCTGCAGGTGGCTGGCGATCTCCAGGCCGCCGCCCACGCCGAAGCCGTACTCGAGCTTGTTCTTGGCCTGCTTGGTCCAGTCGTTGAAGGTGGCGGCGCCCTTGTCGGAAGAGGTGATCTGGTAGCCGACGAACGGCTCCGCGAACACATACGGACGGAACGCCATCAGGTCCGGTCCCCACTGGATGCTCACGGGGAGCTCCACGAAACCGCTCTTGAGCTTGAAATCACTGTCGCTGGCAGAGTCCAGCTCACCGAGGTTCGCGCCCTTCACCTGATAGAGGAGGGAGGGCTGGATGGCGAATCCGAGACCGAGATCCACCTTGTAAGTGATGCCTGCATGGTACAAGGCGATATTCTTCACGTCTTCGATTGCAGAGGAGATATCGGCCTTGGAAGAAGTCAGGCCGGCCACGATACCGGGCTGGGCCTGCGCCTTGGCCGCCAGGAAAAGGGAGGCGGCGGCAACGGCCAGGATGGTGATGATTCTCTTCATGATCAGAATATTATAAGTTTGCGTTGATCTTGTCCACGAGGGTGCTCTTGGGCATGGCCCCCACGGTCTTGTCCACGATCTGGCCGTTCTTGAAGAACAGCAGGGTGGGAATGCTCATGATGCGGTAGCGCATCGCGATCTCGTCGGCGTCGTCGACATTCACCTTCACGACGGTGATCTTGTCCGCCATTTCTTCCTCGACCTCGTCGAGCAGCGGGGACAGCATCCGGCACGGGCCGCACCAGACCGCCCAGAAATCCACGATGACGAGCTTGTCGCTTTCCAGGAGCCCGTCGAAACTGGTATTGGTTGCAATCTTTGCCATAATGTGTAAGGATTTGACTTCCTGCAAATATAACAATAATTTTTATAACGCTTCCTCCACCGGAAGCACGTAGGCCCGAAGGCCCAGTTTCGGGTTGTCGCGGTCGGTCTCCCGGAGGCGGGCCATGATGTCCGCCACCAGCGAGTCGTCCACGGCCGTCAGGAGGGCATGGTTCTGGGTCGGCCACGCATGGCTCCCCAGATGCGGTTCACCCGTCTCGCTCCCGCGTCCGCCGATCTCTTCCCACACGGTATATCCCCGCTGCCCACAATCCTCCAGTAGCTCCACAATCTCCTGATTGTAAGCCTGATTATATACTACAAATATCGCTTTCATGGACTATGCGTTTTTACGGGCCTTGCGCTTTTCACGGTGTTCCGTGATGCCGCAGTAGAGGACCGGAATGATGACGAGGGTGATGAGGGTGGAGATGGAGAGACCCCAGGCCACGGTGACACCCAGGCCGTTCCACATCTCGGAGCCTTCGCCCCGGCCCCAGGCCATGGGCAGCATACCGCAGACGGTGGTCAGGGTGGTCATCAGGATCGGGCGGAGACGGCTCCGGGCCGCGGTGACGGAGGAGTCGCGGACGCTCATCCCGCGCTCCTGGCACAGGATGGTGTAGTCGATCAGCACGATACCGTTCTTCACCACGATACCCAGGAGGATGATGATGCCGATGAGGCTCATCACCCCGACGGCCATCCCGTGGAGCATGTTGCCCAGCGCCACGCCCGTGAAGGCGAAGGGGATGGAGAACATGATCACCAGCGGGCCCAGGAAGGACTCGAACTGGGAGGCCATCACCATGTACACGAGGATGACGATCAGGAGCATCAGCAGGATCATGTCGGAGAACATGGACTGCTGCTCCTCGTAGTCGCCGCCGATGTCCCAGGACAGCTCGGCCGGGAGGGTTTCCTGCTCCATCAGGGCCGTCACGGCCTCGACACCCTCACTCAGGGCGTGGCCGCGGGCCATCATGCCCCGGACGGTGATGTAGCGGTCGCGGTTCTTGCGGGTGATGGTGGGCGGAACCCGGGACTCCACGACGGAACCGAGGTCCCGGACCTTGATGCCGCGGCCGGCGGCATTGTGGACCACGATGTTCTCGATATCTTCCACGCTCTCGCGGAACTCCGGCGCGAAACGGACGCGGATGTTGTACTCCTCACCGTCTTCACGGTAGAAGGAGGCCACCGTACCGCTCATGGCCGCACTGACGGCGGCAGCGGCGGTGGTGGAGGTCAATCCGTTGAGCGCCAGCTTCTCGCGGTCGAAATCGACCTCGTATTCCGGCGTATACTGGTCACGGCTCAGGACCACCTGGACGAAGTTCGGATTCTGCATCATCTTCTCGCGGATCCGCCGGGCAGCCGCCTCGGTCGCCTCGAAGTCATAGCCGTAGATCTCCAGTTCGACGGCGCTGCGGCCGCCCATGCCCATACCGCCTTCCGTGACGGTGAACTTGTTGATTTCCGGGAAGAGCTTGAGGTCCTCGCGGATGAGGTCGGAGATCTCGGAGGTGGACCGCTTGCGGTTCTCCATCGACCCAACATTGATGTTCATCGAGATCAGGTAGGTACCGTTGTTCCGCATGGACGCGAAGGCATTCTCGGAATCGGCCTGGCCGAAGTTGTAGCTGAACACCACGATTTCAGGCACATCGGCAGAAATCTTCTCGTAGAGGCGGGCGGCGAGGTCGCGGGTGACGTCCTGGGCGGTACCGATGGGCAGTTCCACGGAGACCTGGATACGGCCCTGGTCCTGCGTCGGGAAGTACTCGGTCTTCATCCGGGGGACGTAAAGGGCGATGACCACGCCGAAGACCACGGCCGCGGTCAGCAGGACGATGCGCTTGTGCTTCATGCACCAGGAGATCATCCGGGAATAGCCGTGGGAGATCCCGTCCAGCAACCGGTTCACCGGGTCGAAGATGAAGTGGTACAGCTTGCCGCTCTTGTTCTCGTTGGTCAGGAGCTGCGAGCACAGCATCGGCACGAGGGTGAGGGCGGCGGTCGTGGACACGATCATGATGATGGACACGATCCAGCCCAGCTGGCGGAACATGATGCCGGCCATGCCGGAGATCATCGTCAGCGGGAGGAACACGCACAGCATCGTGAGCGTGGAGGCGATGACGGAGATACCCACTTCGGCCGTTCCGTGCACGGCGGCCTCCTTGGGTTTCTCGCCCCGTTCCAGGTGCGTCGTCACGTTCTCCAAGACCACGATGGCATCGTCCACGACCATGCCGATGGCAATGGACAAGGCCGACATTGAAATGATATTCAGCGTATTACCCGTCGCGAAGAGGTACATCAGCGAGGCCAGGAGGGCGATCGGGATGGACAGGATCACGATGAGGGTTCCCTTCCACCGGCCCAGGAAGATGTACACGATGAGCATCACCACGAGGAAGGTGATGAGAATGGTCTCCTTCAGGGAGTTGATGGTCCGGAGGATGTTGTCGGACGAGTCGATGACCGTGGTGATCTCAATGTCGGAGGGAAGGTTGCGCTGGAGTTTGGCCAGTTCCTTCTTGACGCCGCGGATCACGTTCACGGTGTTGTAACCGGACTGCTTCTGGATGATGATCTGCGCGCCGCGGACGCCGTTCGTGTAGGATTCCTGGGACTTCTCCTCCAGGCCGTCCTCCACGCGGGCGACGTCGCGGAGATAGATGACACCCCCGTTGAGGTTGCCCAGGACGACGTTTTCCAGTTCGGAAGGGTCCTGGAACTCCTTCTTGATGCGGAGGGTATAGGTGTCGGAGCCGATGTCGATGCTGCCGGACGGAACATTCCGGTTCTCGGCCGCGATAACCGAAGAGATGGACGAGATGGAGAGCCCGTAGGCCTCCAGCTTGTTCGGGTCGCAATAGACGTGGATCTCGCGCTGCGGGGCGCCGCTCACGGAGACGGTACCCACACCGGTGACGCGGGCCAGCGGGGTGGCGACCCGTTCGTCCAGGATCTTGTCCAGGGCCGACACGCTCTGGTCGGCGGTCGCGGACATGATCATGATAGGCATGTCATCGGCGCTGAACTTGAAGATGGTCGGGGAAGACGCCCCGTCCGGGAGCGACTGGCTGACCATGCTCAACTTGTCGCGCACGTCGTTCGTGGCGACTTCGATGTCGGTGCCGTATTCGAACTCGAGGGTGAGGACGGAGATGTTCTCCCGGGAGTTGGACGTGATGTCCTTCAGGTTCGCGACGCCGTTCAGGGAGTTCTCGAGGACCTTGGTGAGGTTGTTCTCCACATCCTCGGCGCTGGCGCCCGGATAGGAGGACATCACCATGATGACGTTCGACTCCACGTCCGGGAAGTTGTCCACCGGCAGCCGCGTCAGGGAGAAGAATCCCAGGATCGCGAAAGCCACGAACACGAGGGCGGTCGTGACCGGATGGTTGACGGATGTCCTGTAAATGCTCATGGGACCTCCTGGTTAGTTGAGGACTTCGACCTTCACCCCGTCCTTGAGGGCCGTTTGGCCCTTGCTCACGACCGTTTCGCCTTCCTGGACCCCGTCCACGACCTCATATTCGGCGCCGATGTGGCGGCCGAGGGTCACGGGCACGTAGTTCACGGTCCCGTCGGCGCGGAGCAGGTACACGAACCGCTGGCCGGTGCCTTCCTGCTTGACGATGCAGCGGTCGGGCAGGACGATGCGGTGGTTGGTGCCGAAGTTCACGGTCACGCGGGCGAACATGCCCGGACGGAGGGCGCGGTCGGCATTGTCCACGACCACTTCCGCGTTGAAGGTGTGCGTGGCGGCGTTGATGGTCGGATACAGGCGCACGACCCGGCCCGTGAAGGAACGGCCCGGAAGGGCGTCCACCGTAATGGCCACCCGGTCGCCCTGCTTGACCTTCGTGTACTCGCTTTCGGAGATGCCCACGAGGAGCTTCACCGGCACCACCTGCTGGACGGTGAACAGCGGGGAACTCATGGCGAACATGTCACCCACGTCGAAGTTCCGGGCGGTCACGTAGCCGTTGATGGGGCTGCGGAGGATCGTGTTCTCCAGGAGGTTCTCGTAGTTGGTCTTCCGGACCTTGTAGCCGAGTTCGGCGGTCTCGAAGTCGGACTGGGAGACGCCGCCCTGCTCGTAGAGGCCCTTCAGGCGGGCGTATTCGATCTCGTCATTCTGGATCTGGAGTTCCAGCTGGTCCAGCTGGAGGCGGTCCATCTCCGCGAGGATCTGGCCCTTGACGACATAGTCACCCACCTCCACGTTGATCTTGCGGATGCGGGCGCCGGCCTGGGGCATGATGTTGTTCGTGGCATAGGCCTCCACGGTGGAGGAATAGACGTTTTCCTGCGCGACGTCCCGGGCCGAGGCGGTGACGACTTCCACGGAAGGGGTGGCGTTCGGGTCGGGCATGCCGGGGCCGGCCGGGCCGGCGGGGCCGCCCTGTCCGCTCCGGCTGCCGCAGGAGACTGCGGCCAGGGTGGCGAGGATGGGGATCAGGAGCTTGCTGCTGTTCATATGTTATTTCTCGTTAAAATCGTATCCAAGGGTCTGCTCCAGGCCGGCCTTCGCGATGACGAAGTTGTAGATGGCCTGGGAGACGGCGAGGCGGGACTGGGTGAGGGTCAGTTCCGTGTTGTTGAGGTCCGTCAGGGTGCTCTTTCCGAGCTGATAGGACTTGACGGCGATGTCGTAGGCCTTTTCGGCGGAGACGAGGGCTTCGCGGGAAGCGTCATAGGTGCGCATCGCGGTGTCCATCGTCCCGAGGCTCTGGCGGATGCCGATGCGGAGCTGCCGCTCGGTGTTCTCCCGCTGGAGGTCCAGCTCGTCGGCCTGGACGCGCGCCTGCTTGACGGCATGGTAGCGCTGGCCGCCGGAGAAGATGGGGATGGAGAGGCTCACGCCGATGGTGGAGGACGGGAACCACTTCCATTGGCTCAGGTTGAAAATATCACTCTGGGTGAGGTAGGAGTAGGAGAAGGTCAGGGAGAGCGTGGGCAGATAGGCATACTGCTGCATGCGGATCTGACGGGCCATCATCTCGGCCTGCTGGGCCAGCTGGCGGAGGGTGGTGTTGCCCTCCAGCGAGGCCCCGGACCCTTCCTCGATGTCGCTGAACATCTGGCCGGCGTACTCGTCCAGGGTTCCGGCCACGTCGATGTTCCGGTCCAGGTCGACGCCCATCACGGCCTTGAGCTGCCACAGGGCGAGTTCCACGGAGTTCTCTGCGTTGTACAGGTTCGGGATGGCGGCGGCGACATTGGCCTTCGCCCGGGTGAGGTCGAGCTCGGAAGCCTTCGCCGCGTTGTAGCGCATCTCGGTCAGGCGGAAGTTCTCCACCGCGTTCTCATACACGGAGTTATAGACATTGTACGCCTCCTTGGCGAACAGGATGGCGAAGAAGGCCTGCTTGACGGAAGCGACCGTTCCGAGACGGGACTCCCGGGCCTGTTCCACGGCCAGTTCCACCTGGTCGCCGGACAGCCGGAGGCTCTCCCAGAGCTGGAAGTTCACCAGGGGCATCTGGGCGCTGAGGCCCAGGGTGACGGAGTGGGAACGGCCCATTTCCATCGGCTCGGACGAGGAGGATCCCCCTTCCTGGCTGGAACCCGGATCCACGTACGGGACATACGGGACACCCGTGCCGGCGTAGAGCTGCTCGATGTAGTACATGATGGGGTTCATGAGCGAAGCCATCATGCCGGCCATACCGCCGGACGAGGAAGAACCGCCGTCATCGTCGGTCTTGTCGGACCCGAAATAGACTTTCTGCTTCTTCAAGGCGTAACTGTACATCCCGGAGGCGCTCACCTGCGGGAGCAGGGATGCGTAGGAACCCTTCCGGGCATACTCCTGCCGCTGGATCTCGAGATCCGCGACCTTCACGGAAGTGTTCTCGCTGAGGGCGATCTTCAGGGCGTCCTCCAGGGTGAGGACCACCTTCCCCTCTTCCTGCCGCGGAGCCTCGCCCTGGTACTGCGCCAGCGCAGGAAGGGCCAGCAGGACCCCGGCGGCGAGGACGGCAAATCGTTTCAAAGACATAGTAACTAACTGATAACCATTTTCAAAAATCGACCAAATCCTGCAAAAATTGAGCCAAACTATTGACCCAGAGGCTTTGCATAATGCGTCGCCTCCTTCTTCGGCTTCGCCGCTTCCGGATGCACGGCCCGGGCCGGAATCTTCGTCCGGAAGGACCACACGAGGAAGAAAATGCCCAGCAGGATGAACGGGATCGACAGGAGCTGGCCCATGTTCAGGGTCATCGCCTTCTCGAACTCCACCTGGGGTTCCTTGATGAATTCGATGAGGAAGCGGGCGCCGAAGCACACCGTCAGGAAAATGCCGATGAACTGTCCCCGGTACATCCGGTCCAGTTTCTTCCAGTACAGGCCGATGAGTGCAAAGCCCAGCAGGAGATAGGTGAAGCCTTCGTACAACTGCGTCGGATGCTTGGGTTCGGTTTCGCCGCGGATCTCGAAGATGAAGCCCCAGGGGAGGTTCGTCACGTCACCGTAAATCTCTGAATTGAAGAGGTTTCCGAACCGGATGAAGGCCCCGGCGAAGGCCACCGCGATGGCCAGGTGGTCCAGCATCCACACGAAATCGAAATCATTCTTCCGTCCATAGTGCCGGGCGAACCACCACATCCCGAGGATCAGGGCGATGGTGCCGCCGTGGCTGGCCAGGCCGCCCTTCCAGGGCATGAAAATCTCCCAGAAGCCGTGCCAGCTCCCCAGATAGTAATCCGGCTGGTAGAACAGGCAGTGCCCGAGGCGCGCACCCACGATGGTGCAGATGAGAAGGGTATAAAGCAGCGGATCCAGCAGCTTCTTGTCCAGCTTCTCCCGGTCGAAGAACCACGAAAAGATGAACCATCCCAGGATGAAACCGCTCACGAACAGGAGCGAATACCAGCGGAGTTCGAAGGGCCCGATATGGAGGATGGCCGGATCGACGTGCCAATGGACGACAAGCATATTCATAATTATCTCTGTTTAGTTCCGTGCAATGGAACTTACAAAGATAATGCTTTTCTGTGAGAAATACGAATCGGCTTGCCCGGAACGCTACCGCTTCAGCCGGACGAAAATGCTGAGCGGAAGGACTTTGCCAAAGGAGTCCCGGAGGGCGAGTTCCCCGCTTTCCAGGGCGATGAAAGAGCCCTCATGGCCCGGCGCGGCGGTAAAACCGGCCCCGGGTTTCAACCCGAAGGCCTCGCGGACGGTGGTTTCGCCCAGCATGGCGGAGTAACCGTTGGAGTAGAGGTTCAGGACCATGAAGGAATCGCGGGGCGAGAGGATCTGCGCCACGTTCTTCAGCAGGTCGAAGAGCAGCTCGTCCAGTTTCCATTTCTCCCCGTCCGGGCCGTGACCGTAGGCCGGCGGGTCCAGGATGATGCCCTGGTACACGTTCCCCCGCTTGGCTTCCCGTTTCGCGAATTTAAGGGCGTCCTCCACAACCCACCGAACACCGTCCAGGCCGCTGCGCTCCATGTTTTCGCGCGCCCAGGTGACCACCTGGCGTACCGAATCGAGGTGCGTGACATCGGCGCCCGCGGCCTTGGCGGCCAGGGAGGCGGCGCCCGTGTAGGCGAACAGGTTCAGCACCTTCGGGGCAGGAAGGCCGTTCGCCTTCGCGATGCGGCCCAGGCGCAGGGTCTCCCGGTAGATGTACTCCCAGTTGGCGGCCTGCTCGGGGAACACGCCCACGTGCTTGAAGGACGTGAGCCCCAGTCGCAGGGCGATATGCAGGTCGGAGGCGGCGTGCGTTTCCGGGTCCTGCTCCCCGTTGTAGGCGATGGCCCACTGGTCGTCCATCTTGCGGAGTTTCTCCCAGGTTCCGCTGTCCTCCTTGCCGGCCTTGCCGAAGCCGGCACCGGGACGGAACACCACGTGGCTCAGCCGCTTCCATTCGTTCTCGGACAGCGACGGCGCCCACAGGGCCTTGGGCTCCGGACGCCGGAGCACATACTTCCCGAAACGCTCCAGCTTCTCGCCGCGTCCCGAATCGATGAGTTCGTAGTCTTTCCAGTATTCCGCAGGGTATTCGATGGTCATAACCTTTGATTTTTATGCAAAGATAGCTAAATTTGTAAACTTGAAAATTCTTAACATTTAACAGATATGCAACAGTTCATCGACAGCTACGACTTCACGGGCAAAAAGGCCATCGTGCGAGTCGACTTCAACGTTCCCCTCGACGAGAACTTCCAGATCACGGACGACACCCGCATCCGCCGGGCCATGCCCACCCTCAAGAAGGTCCTCGAGAAGGGCGGCGCCGTCATCATCATGTCCCACCTCGGCCGTCCCAAGAAGGTGGATCCGAAGTTCTCCCTGAAGCACATCGTGGACCACGTGTCCGAGTGCCTGGGCGTTCCCGTCCAGTTTGCCGATGACTGCCAGAAGGCCGATGCACAGGCTGCGGCCCTGAAGCCCGGCGAGGCCCTCCTCCTGGAGAACCTCCGTTTCTACGCCGAGGAAGAAGGCAAGCCGCGCGGCCTCGCCGAGGATGCCTCCGAGGAAGAGAAGAAGGCGGCCAAGAAGGCCGTGAAGGAGTCCCAGAAGGAGTTCGTCAAGAAGCTCGCCTCCTACGCTGACTGCTACATCAACGACGCCTTCGGCACGGCCCACCGCGCCCACGGCTCCACCGCCCTCATCGCCGAGTACTTCCCGAACGACAAGATGTTCGGCTACCTGATGGAAGGCGAAATCAAGGCCATCGACAACGTCCTGAAGAATGCGGAGCGCCCGCTGACCGCCATCATCGGCGGTTCCAAGGTCTCCTCCAAGCTCGCGGTCCTGAAGAACCTCGTCGGCAAGGTGGACAACCTCATCATCGGCGGCGGCATGGGCTATACCTTCATCAAGGCCCTGGGCGGCCACATCGGCCTCTCCCTGCACGAGGACGACCTCATGCCGGAGGCCCTCGAGATCCTGAACACCGCGAAGGAGAAGGGCGTGAACGTGTCCCTGTCCGTCGCGACCGTCTGCGGCCAGGCCTTTGACAACGATACGCCGCAGAAGATCTTCGACATCTACAACATTCCCGACGACTGGGAGGGCATGGACGCCTCCCCGGCATCCCTCGAGAACTGGAAGAAGATCATCCTCGCCTCCAAGACCATCCTGTGGAACGGTCCCGTGGGCGTGTTCGAGCTCCCGAACTTCGCGAAGGGTACCCTCCAGATCGCCGAAGACCTCGCCGAGGCCACGGCGAAGGGCGCTTACACCCTCGTGGGCGGCGGTGACTCCGTGGCGGCCGTGACCCAGATGGGCTATGCCGACAAGGTCTCCTACGTCTCCACCGGCGGCGGCGCCATGCTCGAAGCCATCGAAGGCAAGGTCCTCCCCGGCATCGCCGCGATCCAGGACTAAGACTTCTGCCCAGCCAAAAAGTGCGGGTGGTATCCCAGATTCAGGGACACCACCCGCACTCTGTTTCAGGAGCCGTCCTACTGCAGGAACTGCACGTAATCCTGATACACGTCCCGGACGACATCGTCCCAATTGAGGTAGAGGTCGCGGCGGGCGGCGGCGGCGATGCGCGCATAGCCGGCCTCGTCCTGCAGGATGCTCAGGATCATCTGCGCATAGCTGTCCTCGTCCGGGGTGCAGACGTAACCGTTCACGCCCGGAGTCACCGTAGCGGCCGTCCGGGCACCTTCCAGGAAGACGGTAGGCGTTCCCTGGCAGGCGGCCTCGATCTGCACCAGCGAATTGGCATCGTACAGCGAAGGGAAGAGGAACAGCTTAGCGCGGGAATAGAGGTTCTCCAGCATCTCCTTGCCGGAAATCAGGCCGCACATCACCACTTCCTCCGTCAGCCCCTGCTCCTGCACGAGGGCGGCGAGTTTGTCCTCATCCTGGCCCCGGCCCGCGAAGAGCATCCGGAAGTTCTTCAGGCCCATCTGCTTGGCTTTCGCCAGGGCACGGACGGTGAAGTCGATGTTCTTGATGAAATTGATCCGGCCCACGAACAGGAAGACGGTGGCATCCGCAGGGATGCCGTAAGTTTCATTCACCACGCGGGCGGCCTCGGCCGGATCGGCCACCGGATGGTGGTCCGTCGCATTGAGCCGCACCTTGCAGGGGGCGGTGAGGCCGTAATCGTGGACATACAGGTCCATGATCCCTTCGTTCACGGCCCAGCACTCGTCACAGGCATTGAAGACGCGCATGATGGTGTCCATCGCCACATCCAGGGCGGGCTTGAACTTGAGCGGTTTCTCGAAGTCCTGCCGGTACTGGGAATGGAGGGTGGCGACGACGGGGAGCTTGTGGAGCTTGGCATACAGGACGCCCGCCAGGCTCACCGAAAACGGGGAATGGATATGCACGAGGTCAATGCCGCTCAACAGGAGCTGTGCCTCGAAACGCGGGTCCAGGACCGGCGTCGGAAGGTCGTAGTCGCTCTTGATAATGGGCAAGGACGCGCAGCGCACCACCTTGTAAGGCAGCTGGGCATCGTCCTCCCGGCTGAAACCCCGGGTTTCGGGACAAAACACCACCACGTCACAATATTGCACCAGGCGGCGGGCATAATTGTCCACCACCTTGATGACCCCGTCCACCATCGGGTACCAGGTATCGATAAAAAGGCCTACTTTCATTAATGAAACGCCGGATTACTCCGAATCCTTGATTGAAAACTGGGGATCGTTGTGGTCCACTCCTAGACGGGCTTCCACCACGTTCATCACATAGTCGCCGGTCTTCTCGCATTCGTTGACCATATCCACGAAGACGGTACCGGCCTCGTAGGTATAGACGTGATTGTTTACATCGTCAACGTTGCGCTGGCGCAGCGTGTTGCGGAGATCGTTGATCTTCTCCTCAAGTTCGAAGGAAGCCTCCATCCGGACATCTTCCTTGCGGCCGGCAAGGGCCTCGTTCATCCGGGTCATGGCCTCATCCAGGAGGTGGGTCATCTCGGTACCGCCCTCGATCTGCTCGGGCGTGAACTCGATCTTCTTCTCCCGGCGGCGGCGCAGGATGCGGGCCAGGTTGTAGAAGCTGTCGCCCACGGACTCCAGCTCCCCAATCTGGCGCAGCATGGACCGGATCTTCTCCTTGGTTTCGTCGGACAGGTGGGCGTCGCCGACCTGGCCCAGATACTGGGCGATCTCGTTCTCCATGCGGTCGCTGATATCCTCGTACTTCTTGATGCGCTCGTAGGTCTTGTTGAACGTCTCGTCGTCCTCGGCATGGTAGAGTTCCTTGACCATCCCGAACATGCGCTGCATGCGGACGCCGAAGGTGACGATCTCCTTCTGGGCCTGGAACACGGAAAGTTCCGGGGTCTTCATGATACCGCCGCGGATATACTTGAGGCGGAATTCATCCTCATCTTCGACCTTCTTCGGCCGGATGACGGCACAGACCAGTTTCTCGATCTGGGGGATGAACCAGATGAGGACGGCCGTATTGATCAGGTTGAAGCAGGTATGGAAGGTCGCCAGGGCGAAGGAGAGCTGTGCAGGGCTCTGGGATTCGGCATCGGGGTCCATGCCCACCAGGCCGCACACGAAGCGGACGAACGGGAAGAAGGCGATGAGTACCCAGACCACGCCGAAGACGTTGAAGAACAGGTGCGCCAACGCCGTCCGCCGTGCCTGGGTATTGGCATTGAGGGCGGCCAGGTTGGCCGTGACGGTCGTACCGATGTTTTCACCCATGACCAGCGCGATACCCTGGTAGATGGTGATGGCTCCGGTGGAGCAAAGCACCATGGTGATGGCCATCAGGGCCGCGGAACTCTGGACGAGGGCCGTGAGCACGGTACCGATCAGCAGGAACAGCAGGATGGTGCCGTAGTTGGTCTTGAAACTGGCGAAAAACGCCACGACGGCCGGCTTGCTCGCGAGGTCCATCTCGATGCCGGTCTCCTTGAGCATGCCCAGCGCGAACAGCAGGAAGGACAGGCCGAAGAGGAAATCACCCACATACCGGTGCTTCCCCGTCTGGATCAGGATGATGCCGATGAGGAAGGCCGGCCACACCAGGGTGGCGATGTTGAAGGAGAAGCCCGCGGACATGATCCAGGCGCTCATGGTGGTGCCGATGTTGGCACCCATGATCACCGAGATGGCCTGTGCCAGCGACAGCAGGGCGGCGTTGACGAAGGAAACCGTCATGACGGTGGTCGCCGCGGAGGACTGGACGGCAACGGTCACCAGGGCACCGGTGGCGACGCCCGAGAAGCGGTTGGTGGTCATCGCCCCGAGGAGGTGGCGGAGCTGGGGACCTGCCATTTTCTGCAGGGCCTCGCTCATGACCTTCATGCCGTAGATCAGGAGGGCAATCGAGCCCAGGAGTTTCAGTACGATCAGCATCTGTATCAGGAGATTAGGTCAATGGTTCAGTCAGGTCGGCGGAATCGGCCGCATCGATGGTCAGGTCCTCTTCGATATCCAGGCTTCCCGTCGCAATGCGCAGGAGCACTTCCAGCGAGGTCAGGAGCTGGTCGGAAAGTTCCTTGTCGCCATACTGCTTGAAGACGTCGGCGAGGTAGATGATGCAGCGGTGCACGGATTCATAGTTGGAGCCCGCATAAGCGTCGAATTCCAGGAAGAAACGCGCGCTGGAGAGGAGGTCGTCGGCCAGTTTCAGGCCCAGGTCCCGGGCCTGGTCCTTCGCCCCCAGGTAATAGTAGTTCTCCACCAGCTGGATGACCATGTAGTCGTTGCCGCTGAAGCCCAGCGGAATGCTTTCCAGCGGGTAGTTCTCCTCCGGGAAGTTGGTCTGGCACAGGTCCATGATCTCCAGGGCCTTCTCATCCTCGCCCGCGTCGATGAGGGCGTTGGCGACGTTCAGGAAAAGCTGGCGCTGGGACAGCACGCCCATGAAGGTGTACAGGTTCTGGTAATCCACGAAGTAATCCTTTCGGCGGAGGGCATCCCACTTGAAGGTGCCGTCCGTCATCTTCCGGTACAGGTCCAAGGCGTCCACCTTGCCGGGATCGGTCGCGGCGGGCTTGTTCCGGATGGGGGTGAACCGGTAGGAATAGCCGTCGTACATCAGGTAGTCCTTGATGCCGATGTTCAGGTCCCCGCCCATGTTCAGGAGGTTCAGCGGGCGGTCCCACTGGTAGTTGGAAAGCAGGTCCAGCATGAAGAGCTCGGGCTTGGACAGATAACTCTTGTCCTCGGACATCGTGAGGGTGATGGCCTCGGGAATCTCGTCGGCAAAGCACTCCGGCACGATGCCGTACTTGAGGCAGTTCTCCTTGTTCACCGGGATCACGATGTTGCGGGCGCAGATGAAGTCCACCTTGCGGCCGGAGCTCAGCGCCACCTTGTACCGCGGATCCTGGCTCTTGAAGATGTCCATCACATCCGAGATGAGCATCGGGGAACCGTCGTCATAGGTGATGAACACGTATTCGTTGGTGCCGTACAGGTACTGCGACTGCGGAACGGTCAGGGGCAGCGGCTTGGACTCGTTGCAGGCCCATTTCATCTGGTCGATGTACCAGTCCGTGCCCAGCAGGGAGGTGTTCACCACGCGGACGTCCGTGCGGAAGCCCTCGATTTCCTGCGCGTACCAGAGCGGGAAGGTATCGTTGTCGCCGTGGGTGACCAGCATGCCGTTCGGGCCCACGGAATTCAGGTAATTCTCCGCCATCTCCGTGGAGGTGTAGCGGTTGGAGCGGTCGTGGTCGTCCCAGTTTTCCTCCGCCATCAGGGCGGGAACGCCGAGGCACAGGACGGCGGTACCCACGGCCACGGCCTTGGAGGCCTTCCCCCGGGTGGCGTCTTCCAGCCACTCATAGAGGGCGGCGACGCCCAGGCCGATCCAGATGGCGAACATGTAGAACGAACCCGCATAGGCATAGTCCCGTTCGCGGACCTGGTACGGCGGCTGGTTGAGGTACAGGACGATGGCGATGCCCGTCATGAAGAACATCAGGAACACGATCCAGGAGCCGCGCTTGTCCCGGTCGAACTGGAACACCAGGCCCAGCAGGCCCAACAGCAACGGGAGGAAGAAGTAGTGGTTCTTGCCCTTGTTTTCCGCCAGGACCGCCGGGGCATCGCTCTGGTCGCCGAGGCGGATCCGGTCGATGAAGCCGATGCCGCTCTCCCAGTTGCCGTAGAACAGTTCGCCCGGGGTCGGGCTGTGGATCTCGTTCTGGCGGCCGACGAAGTTCCACATGAAATACCGCCAGTACATCCAGTTGAGCTGGTAGTCGAAGAAGAAGCGCAGGTTCGCCCCGAAGGTGGGCTTCTTGTGCGTCGCCCCCTTCACGCGGATGCCCTTGCCGTTCATGTAGGACTCGTAGAAATCGACATAGGACTGGCTGGCGTTGGACCACATGCGCGGGAAGAACATCTTGCCCTCGGGGAGGTAGTCGGCGTCGGCCGGGGCGTCCGCATGGACATATTTCCCGTTCAGCGGAGCCCAGTACTTGCCGGTCTTGAGGTCATACGGGGCATCGAAATACTGGCCGTACAGGAGCGGCGTGGAGCCGTACTGCTCACGGGAGAGGTACCGGACCAGGGTATAGGCGTTGTCCGGCTGGTACTCGTTGGTCGGGGTCTTCACCGCGGAGCGGATGATGACGATGGAGAACAGCGAGAAGCCGATCACCAGGGTCGTCACGCACAGCATCACCGTGTTCCAGAACACCTTTTCCTTCTTGAGCGTCGCGAACAGGGCCCAGAAGCACAGGACCAGCAGAGCCACCAGGAAGAACAGCGAACCGCTGTTGTACGGGAGGCCGAAGCCGTTCACGAAGATGCGGTCGAAGAAGGCCGCAAGCTTGGGCAGGTACGGGATGAAGAGGAACACCAGCAGGGCCTCGATGACCACGCCGATCATGAAAATGCCCACCAGACGCTTGAAAGGCAGCGATTTGTCCTCGTTCTTCCGGTAGTAGTACATGAACACGAAGGCCGGAATCGTGAGGAGGTTCAGCAGGTGGATGCCGATGGACAGGCCCATCAGGAGGGCGATCAGGACGATCCAGCGGTTCGCATGGGGCTCATCGGCCTCCTCGTACCACTTGCACATCGCCCAGAAGACGAGGGCGGTCACCAGCGAAGACATCGCGTACACCTCGCCCTCCACGGCGGAGAACCAGAACGTGTCGGAGAACGTGTAGGCCAAGGCCCCTACGGCGCCGGACGCGTAGATCGCGATGGCCTGCGCCACGCTGTACTCGGGAGATGGCCGGTCGGAGCCGGCCATGACGTCTTTCGTCATTCCCGGCTTGACCGGGAATCTCACCAGCCGGCGGGCGAAGAAGACCGTCGTCAGGTACAGGAAGAAGATGGTGAGGGCCGACAGGATACCGTTCATCGCATTGACCGTCACGGCCGCTTTCTCAGGCGGGACCGGGATGGTAAAAATGCGCGCAAACAGCTGGAACACAGGGTTTCCCGGCGGGTGGCCTACCTCCAGTTTGTAGGATGAGGCGATGAATTCACCGCAGTCCCAGAAGGAGGCTGTCGGCTCGATCGTGGAGAGATACGTCACGGCGGCGATGACAAAGACCGCGAGGGCGACAATCCGGTTCCACAAGTTAAATCTCTTCTTGTCCATGTACGTCTTTTCGCTATAGTTTGCAAATATACAAATAATTCTGGTTATCTTTGTAAGCAGAACCAGACGCACCTAGCCTATGCCCGCTATTGAAATCGTTCCCGTACAGGGACGACGCATGTTATTGCAATTCATCCGTTTCCCCTTTGACCTGTTCAAAGAGTGCCCCCAGTGGGTGCCCGCCTTCGAGGATGACGAAATCAAGTCCCTCAGCGACAAGAATCCCTCCCTCTCCTTCTGCGAGCGGGAGTTGTATCTTGCCAAGCGGGACGGCAGGATCGTCGGCCGCATCGCCGCCATCATCAACCACAACGCCAACAAGAAGTGGAACGAGAACACGGTCCGCTTCGGCTGGTTCGACGTTGTGGAGGATTTCGAGGTAGCCTGCGCGCTGGTGGACCGGGTGGTCGCCTGGGGCAAGGAGCGCGGCGCCACCAAGATCAAGGGTCCCCTGGGCTTCACCGACATGGACCGCGAAGGCCTGCTGGTGGAAGGCTTCGAGAAAGAGAGCCCCTTCACCGTCATCTACAACCACCCCTACTACGGGGAGTTCCTGGAGCGCATGGGCTTCCGCAAGGATGCCGACTGGACGCAGCGGTATATCGACTTCAGCGACCAGCTGCCGCCCATGATGCAGTATGCCGACCTGGTGGAAAAGCGCTACGGCGTCCACCTGTACCGGGCCGACACCCTGAAGCAGATGGCCCGCCGCGGCCGGGAAATGTTCCACGTGCTGAACGATGCCTTCGCCGGCCTGTACGAATACAGCAAGCTGTCCGAAGAGCAGATCGACGGCTACGTGAAGCAGTACGTCCCCGTCCTGAACAAGGACATGGTGGCCTTCGTGGTGAACGACGAGGACAAGCTGGTGGCCTTCACCGTGACCATGCCGCACATCAGCGCCGGCGTGCGCAAGGCCAAGGGTCGCATCTTCCCCTTCGGCTGGATCCACATCCTGCCGCAGCTCAACCCCCGGAAGAACCCGGTGGCGGAAGGCCTGCTGATCGGCGTCCTGCCGGAATACCAGGCCAAGGGTGCCGCCCTCCTGATGTTCAAGTATCTACACGAGAATTTCATCAAATTGGGGATCAAGCGTATGCTGCTCAATCCCCAATTGGAAGACAATCATAAGGTTCAGTCGCTGTTCGGGGATTATAATCCCCAGGAGTACCAGCGCCGCCGTTCCTACGTGAAGGAACTCTAGTTCAGGGCGGCCAGGACGGCGTCGCACACCTCTCCCACGGTGGTGGGAGCCGGGGCGCCGTCAGGGAAGCGCATCTTGAACTTCTCCTCCACGGCCAGCGAAAGCAGCAGCATCGTCAGGGAATCGATTCCCAGTTCGCGCACCAGTTCGGTCTCGAAACCGGTCTGGCTCAGGTCCGTATTGGGCCGGATGACGGAGAGGATCTCCTTGAGACCCTCGAACACTTCTTCCCGGGTCATACGCGGGCGACCTTCATGCTGCCGGTGCGCTTGAAGTCCTCGGTGCGCACGGTCACTTTCACAATCTGGTGCGTGGTGGGCAGGGTGGCGTTGATCTTCTTGACCAGCGCGTTCATATAGGCCTCCACTTCCTCCCAGGGCTTGCCGTCGAAGGCGGGCATCAGGGGCAGGATCTCCACGGCGATCACGTTCTGGCCGTTCATCTCGTCCTCCTTCACCATGGCGTCACGGACGCAAGGATCGGCATAGAAAGGCTCTTCCAGGCTCTCCGGGCTCACGTTCTCGCCGTTGGAGAGGATGATGAGGTTCTTGATGCGGCCGGTGATGTACAGGAAACCGTCCTCATCGATGCGCATGAGGTCACCGGTGCGGAGCCAGCCGTCCGGGGTGAGGGCCTCGGCCGTCTTCTCGGGATCCTTGTAGTAGCCGGAGAAGAGGTTGTCACCCTTGACCCAGAGTTCGCCGTCCACGACCTTCACTTCCTGGCCGGGATAGACCTTGCCGATGGAGGTGGGGTGGGTGATGGCGTCGGCATTGGCCGAGGTCAGGTTGGCGGTCTCGGTGAGGCCGTAGCCGAAGCAGAATTCGACACCGAGCTTGGTGAAGATGTCCACCAGGCGCGGGGGCACGTTGGCAGCACCGGAGATGATCATGCGGAGGCTGCCGCCGAGGAACTGCGGACCGTACATCTTGCACAGGCCGGCGAGGATGTCGCAGATGCCCGGGACGATCACCAGGAGGGTGGGCTTGATCACCGGCAGTTTGCCGATGGTGGCCTTCATGTCCTCGCAGGTGAAGATCAGGTTACCGGTATAGAAGCAGCCCATGGTGCCGGCGATGAGGCCGAACACGTGGCTCAGGGGCAGCAGGGCGATATAGCGGTGCTGGCCGATGACCTTGCCCGGCTTGAAGATGGCGTTGAAACTGCCGCGCATCAGGGCACGGTGGCTCAGGACGGCGCCCTTCGGGGTGCCGGTGGTGCCGCCGGTGAAGAAGATGGCGGCCGGCTGGTCCGGATCCACCACGGCGACGGGGGCCTTCTCCTCCGCGATGGCGGAAGCCGGAAGGACCTGGACGCCCTGGAGTTTCGCGGTCAGGGGCTTGAACTCGTCGCGGACGAAGATCGCGGCGATGTCGAATTTCATGCAGGAGCCGATGACGGCCATTTCCGGCAGGGAAGCCGGGAAATTCATGGCCACGTAACCGGCGCTGGTGACGGCCAGGAACAGTTCGATGGCGTCCTGGCTGTTGCGGTCGAAGATGGCGATGTGCGCACCCTTCGGCAGGCCGAGGCCGTTGATGTAGGCGCGGCGGCGGGCGACGCGCTCTCCCAGTTCCTTGTAAGTAATGGTGTGGGCAAGGTCGGAGACGGCCGGGCTGTCGGCGTAGGTCTTCTCCATCCATTCCACGAATTCACCCATCGTCGGGAGGTAGGGCATACGCTCCATCTCCTCGCGCGGGACCATGTCATAGAAATAATTGGACATTCTGATTCGGGTTTTAGCGGTTTGGGATTGCAAAGTTAGCAATTCTTTTTCTCACCCACAAACAGGCGGCACAATCCGAAGGTGAACGTGCGGCAGCGGACCCCTTCGAAACCAGCCTCTTCCAGCATGCGGCAGAAGTCTTTCGGAGCCGGAAAATGGTGGACCGAGGCGGGCAGGTAGCGGTAGGCGGCCTTGTCACCGGAAACGGCGCCGCCGATGCGGGGCAGCAGGTGCGTAAAATACAGGTCATAGCCCCAGCGGACCACCCGGCTCCGCGGAACGGAGAGTTCCAGGATCACCGCCTTTCCGCCGGGACGGAGCACCCGGAGGAACTCGGAGAGCCCCTTCTCCTTGTGCTCGAAATTCCGGATCCCGAAGGCGCAGGTGACCCGGTCGAAGGTCCCTTCCCCATACGGAAGCGCCTCACCATCGGCCACTTGCAGCTTGATCCGGTCCGACACGCCGGCCTTTTCGGCCTTACCCCGGACCAGGGCCATCATCCCTTCCGAGATATCGGCCCCGATGACCTCCGACCCTTCGGCGGCGGCCTTCGCGATGGCGATGGTCGAATCCCCCGTCCCGCAGGCCACGTCCAGGATCCGCTGCGGGGTCCCGTCGACGATCTCCTTCAGCGCATGGCGGCGCCAGGCCTTGTCGACATTCAGCGACATCAGGTGGTTCAGTTTGTCATAGGTCGGTGCGATGTGGTCGAACATCTCCTGCACCTTTTCTTTCTTCGGCATAGGGAAAACGATTTGGGGGCGACGGACGTTTTGGAGACGGTATGGTATCAAAAACCTATGGCCACCCTCGGCCGTATCAGAGGGAGGGGCCCGCAGGCCCGCAGGGACTGTGGGAGGGACGGAGGTGCGAAGCACCGAAGGGTTTTTGATACCATACCGTCGTAAATGAGTCCGTCGGTCAGGGAACAGGGTCGTAACCGCTTCCGCCCCAGGGATGGCAGCGGAGAAGACGGCGGACGGTGAGATAGAGGCCCTTGAAGGGTCCGTGCTTGCGGAAGGCTTCGAGGGCGTACTGGGAACAAGTGGGGGTGAAGCGGCAGGCCGGCGGGGTGAACGGGCTCACGCACACCTGATAGAACTTGATCAGGAGGATGAAGGGGAAGATCAGGACCTGTTTCAGCCAGTTGGGCATGGCGCTATTCGGTTTTGGCGGCAATCGCCGTCAGGACCTCGGTCATGGCGGCGTAGATGTCTTCAAAGGGCAGGATTTCCCGGGACAGATAGACGAACATCACGTCCACGGGCTGCGGAAGGAGCTGTTTCTGAAGACGATAGGCTTCGCGGATCCGGCGCTTCAGGAGATTGCGCCTGACGGCACGCTTGAAGTTCCGCTTGGGGACGGAGACCAGGATGCGGGAGGCATCGGCCCCCTCCGTGCGGAGGAAACGGTAGCGGAGGCAGGCGCAGGCGCCGCCCTTGCCACGGTCCATCAGCCCTGCGATCACAGACTTGCCGCAGAGCCGCTCGGACTTCGGAAGGGTGGCCGCCATCGGGCGGACTACTGGTTCTGCTCGAGGTAGAGTTCGATGGCGCGGGCCACGGACGGGACCTCGGGGGACGGAGCCTTGACTTCGATGGACAGACCGGCGTCCTCCATCGCCTTCACGATGGAACGGCCGTAAGAGACGAACTTGATGTCCCCCTGCCGGAACTCCGGGAAGTTCTCCTGCAGGGACTTGACATCCGACGGATTGTAGAACACAATCATGTCGTAGGCGTGAAGGTCCAGATCCTTCAGGTCCTGGCTCACGGACTTCACGAACACGCCCGTCGCATAGTTGAGCTTCTGGGCCGCGAACAGGCGGGCCAGGGCGTCGTTGTTGGACGAGTCGGAAGTGGTGATCAGGAACTTCTCCCCCTTGTGCTTGGGGCCGATGAGCGCGATCACGCTGTCGGGGGTGCCGGTGCCGTAGAAGATCTTGCGCTTGCGATAGACGATATGCTTCTGGAGATACATCGCCACAGCTTCGGTCGTGCAGAAATACTTCATCGTCTCGGGGATCTTGTACCGGAGTTCCTCGGCCAGCGCAAAGAAGGCGTCGATGGCGTGGCGGGAGGAGAAGACGATGGCGGTATAATCGAGCAGATTGATCCGCTGGGCGCGGAATTCCCGGGATGTCAGCGGTTCGATCAGGAAGAAGGGGCGGAACTCAAACTCCACGCCGTACTTTTCCGAGACCGCCTGATACTGAGTAAGGACACGGGGGGTGTTCTGGGAAATCAGGATGTTCTTGACTGGCATATTCTGTTACTTCACTAACCTAAAGAATCACAGCCGGAACGACCAGCAGGGCGGTGGGCAGCAATTCAAGGCCGCAAAGGTACAAAAAAGTTGTCAAAGGATTGCAAGACATGGACAAAATTTGTCCTCTCCGCAGGAAATAAAGCAGATAGGCCGCGCCTGCTTCCACGAGCAGGAAGGTCCTGACAGTCATATCAGGAAGGCCCAGGACGGTCAGGACGCCCACCGTCGCGAGAGCCAGGAGCATCAGCAGGATGAAGAAAGTGAATCCGGCCCGGTAGGCCATCTGGTAATCGTCGTAGTGGCGCCGGGGCATGAACCACCGGTAGAGCAGGAAGCGCAGGATCAGATAGCCCGTGAACACGCCCGCCACGGCGAGCAGCCGCATGTTCGGCGAGAGCGCATCGAAATACGAGATATGGAACAGCCGGTACCGGTAGATCAGCAGGATCGCCGGAATCACCAGGACGACGGCGACGAGGTTGCGGTCCCGGCTCACCTTGACGCTGTTCTCCAGGGCGGCGCTGCCGCGGGCCCGGAGAATGCTGTCGGACAGGTACGGGAGGATGTTGAGGAAATTCCGCAGGATCAGCAGGAAAAGGAGGACCGATACCGCCACCAGCAGGGACGCGACCATCGGAAAGCCTTCCCCGGCGGCCGGCAGGGTTTCCGTCGGAGCACCGGGCAGCAGCAATTGCCCGAACGGGAGGGTATCGGTTTGCAGAGGCAGCATCAGTTTCCGCGTTTGGCGTTATACCCCATTTCTTTCAGGAGGGCCACGACCTTGTCCCGGAAGTCACCCTGGATGGTGATTTCGCCGTCCTTGGCCGTTCCGCCCACCCCGCAGCGGGTCTTGAGGGTCTTGCCCAGTTCCTTCAGGTCATCGGCCTTCCCCACGAAACCGGTCACGAGGGTCACCTGCTTGCCGCCCCGGTTGCGCCGGTCGATGGCGACGATCAGACGCTGCTTCGCAGGCGGAAGCGTTTCCGCCTCCACCTCCGAAGCCGTCTCATATTGAAAATCCGGATTCGTGGAATACACCACGCCGAGCCTTGATTTCCAGTCGTTTCCTTCCATCATCAGTCATTTCTTCCGGCCGCGGCCACCATGCCCTTGACATGGGCATTGAAGGCGGTGGCGCCGATCAGGGATTCGATCGTGCAATGCATCCGGTAGCGCCAGTAGTAGCGCGGGATGGCAGGCACGTTGATGCGCTCGTCGGCCGGGTTGCCGGCGTAGCGGAGGGCGCCGTCGGTGGCGAGCCAGTCCTGCAGGGGCAGGATGGCGAGCATGGCCGGCGACTTGAGGTGCGCCCCCAGGATGAGGTCCGCGATCCAGGGCTCGCAGAAGGCCGGCGCGTCGCCGCCGCAGTGCAGCACCCCGTTGTAATACTGCTGGGTCAGGGCGCGGTCTTCCTCCCACCAGGCCCGGAGCGGGCTGGTATCGTGGGTACCCGTCGCGCAGACGCAGGAATAAGGATAGCGGGACGGATCGGCGAAGGTGTCCTTCGGGTCCTTGGGCATCCGCTGGATCTCCAGGCTCAGGATGTCCAGGTCCGCCATCGTTTCCGGAACGCTGGCCGGAATCATGCCCAGGTCCTCGCCGCAGCACAGCATGCCCGTGGAACGGAGCAGGGCCGGGAGTTTCCGGTAGGCCGACTCCTTCCAGAACTGGTTGTGCCGATGGTAGAAGAAATCATTGTACAGCCCGTTGTAACGCTCTTTCAGCCAGTCCGGAAGCTGGGCATACACCGGCGTATACTGGGCGGAGATGCGCGGGTGCCAATAGTCTTTCCGGCGCGGATCCTCCACGAAGAGGACGTTGGTGTCGCCGGTATGCTCCGGATTGAAGCCCATCTTGCGGAGGTCTTCCCCGTTGTAGGGCAGTGCCGGATTGAAATGGCCCATCAGGCCGCTCTTGTACGGGACCGGGATCTCCCAGATGCGGAAGAAACCGAGGATATGGTCGATGCGGAAGGCGTCGAAATACTCCGCCATCTTGCGCATCCGGGCCTTCCACCAGGCGAAGCCGTCTTCGGCCATCTTCTCCCAGTTGTAGGTCGGGAAGCCCCAGTTCTGGCCGTCCACCGCGAAGGCATCCGGCGGTGCGCCGGCCTGGCTGTCCAGGTGGAACAGCTCCGGGTGGCGCCAGGCGTCCACGCTCTGGCGGCTCACGCCGATGGGAAGGTCGCCCTTCAGGGCCACGCCCCGCTTGTGGGCATAGGCGACGGCCTCGTGCAGCTGGGCATCCAGCAGGAACTGCTCCCAGCAGTAGAAGTTCACCTCGGCGGCATGGGCGGCGGCGAAAGCATCGACCTTCTGCGCCTCATAGGAGGCGAACTCGCCCCAGGTGGAGAAGTCGCAGGTCCCGTTGACATCCCGCAGGACCGAGAACACGGCGTACGGCATCAGCCATTCGGCATTGGCGGCGAAGAAGTCGTGGTAGGCCTCCGTCTTCATCACGGCCGCGCCGCTGCGCTCGTAAACCTTCCGCAACAGGGCGGTTTTGGCCGCATTGACCTTCTCGTAATCCACCTGCGGCAGGGCCTCCAGTTCCGCCTTCAGGGCCTTGTATTTGGCATCCTTCCGCACGCCCGCGGCGGGCAGGTGCAGGAACTGCGGATGCAGGGCGAAGGAACTGACGGCGTTGTAGGGATAGGAATCCTGCCAGGTATGGGTCATCGTGGTATCGTTGATCGGGAGGATCTGGATCACGTTCTGGCCGGCCTCGACGGCCCAGTCGGCCAGTTTCTTGAGGTCGTTGAACTCACCCACGCCGAAGCTGTCTTCCGTCCGCAGGGAGAACACGGGGACGGCGACGCCGGCTCCGCGCCAGGGATGGGTCTTGAACTTCGGCGCCAGGTCGGCGACCTCCAGGTGGCTGCCGGTGGCGGGCACTTCGGCGAAGAAGTGGTTCGCCCCCTCTTCCCAGACGAGGGGCTTGCGGGTCTTCGTGTCGATGATGACGAACTTGAACTCGAAGGTCCCCTTCACGTGGAGGCCGAGGCGCCAGTACGGGAAATCGGCGTCATCCAGGACGTGGAACTCCTTCCAGTCGCCCAGCGGGCCGCTGCCGGCGATGGCCAGCGACTCCCCGGTACGTATCTGGGGCGCGGCGATGCGGAAGGTGACGTTCCCCTTCAGGCGCTCCTCAGCGCGGGGATGCCGGAAGGAGGATCCGTCCGGGCGGCGGAAAATCACGTCGCTGAAGGCGGCGGCATAGAAGGCGGAATCGGCGGGACGGTCGGTCCAGCGCTCCCGGATCATCAGGGATGCGGCGGCGACCGGTGCCTTGTACAGATGCGGCCGCCATTCGCGGCGGACGACCTTACCTTCCTTCTCCACTTCAAAGGTGTAGGTGGTGCCGTCATGCAACTCCCTGCCCGTCAATTCCTTCTGCCACATGCTGGCATAGGCCGGGTCCATAGGATAGCGCTTCTTTCCGACGCGGAGCACGAGGCTTTCGCCCCAATGGGTATGGTACTGGATGGTGATGCGGATATTCATACGCGATATTCTGGTTATTAGGTAAAGCAAAAATAGGGAAAGGGGACGGAATTCCAAAACATTCCTGTATCTTTGCGGTACGAACTGTTCAAAAAGCACGACGAATGACACGCGGGGAAGCGACCGTTGTAAAAAATGCCGGCAGCCACTATGAATTGTCCGCCCTCCCGGAGTGGCGGCTTTTCCCGGCTGTGCTCCGGGGAAAGATCCGGCTCAAGGCGAGTTCGATCACCAATCCGGTGGCCGTGGGCGACCGGGTGCGGTACGAATGGGCCGACGGGGAGGCGACCGCCGTCATCACGGAAGTGCTGCCGCGGGAGAACTATGTGATCCGGCGCTCCACGAACCTGTCCCGGCAGGCCCACATCATCGCGGCCAACGTGGACCGGGCCTACCTGGTGGTCTCGCTCTACTTCCCGGAAATCAAGCTGCCGTTCCTGGACCGGATCCTCGTCACCTGCGGGGTGTACGGCATTCCCGCCACCATCGTCCTGTCGAAGGTGGACCTGTACCGGGAACTGGCGCCGGACCAGATCGACGCCTTCCACGCCATCTACGAAACAGCAGGCTATCCTGTCGTGGACACCTCGGTCGTCACCGGCGAGGGCATCGACACCCTCCGCGAAGCCTGCCGGGGGAAGGTCAATCTGTTCTCCGGTGAATCCGGGGTGGGAAAATCCTCGCTGATCAAGGCGCTGGACCCGGCCCTGGACCCCAAGATCGGGCAGATTTCCACCGCCCACCTGCAGGGGAAGCACACCACCTCCCTGTATGAGATGTACCCCCTCGAGACCGGGGGCTATGTCATTGATTCACCGGGGCTTCGCGGTTTCGGTCTGGTGGACCTCGAAAAGGAGGAGATCGGGAAATACTTCCCCGAAATGCTCCGCGCCTCCGCCGGCTGCCGCTTCACGCCCTGCACCCATACCCACGAGCCCGGCTGCGCCGTGAAGGCGGCCGTGGACGCGGGTGAAATCTCCGCCGAACGCTACGCTTCCTACCTCGGGATGCTGGAAGAAGACCAGAAATTCCGATGAACCTCCACCGGAACATCCTCCGCCTCGCCGTTCCGAGCATCCTCGCGAACATCACCGTTCCCCTGGTGGGGATGGTCGATATCGCCGTGGCCGGCCACCTGGGCGCCACCGGTTCCCTGCCGGCCGCCGCCCTCATCGGGGGCATCTCCATCGGCTCGATGCTGTTCGACATGCTGTACTGGAACTTCGGCTTCCTCCGCGCCGGTACGGGAGGCCTTGCTGCGCAAGCCTACGGAAGATACCACACGGGCGACGAAGAGGCGGCGGGCGACATCGCCGTCACGCTGAAACGGGCGCTGGGAATCGCTGCGGGATCGGGGCTCTTCCTGGTCGCCATCCAATGGCTCGTGGTCCAGGTGGCGTTCCTGCTGGTGGACTGCTCCCCCGAGGTGCAAACGCTTGCCACCCAGTACTTTTACATCCGCATCTGGGCGGCCCCGGCCACCCTTTCCCTGTTCGCCTTCAAGGGGTGGTTCATCGGCATGCAGGACACGGTCCGGCCGATGGTCTGCGACCTCATCGTCAATGCGGTGAACATCCTCCTTTCCATCGGCCTCGCCTTCGGTTTCGCGGGCCTGCCTGCCCTGGGCTTCCGGGGCGTCGCCTTCGGCACCCTCATCGCCCAATGGACGGGCTTCACCTATGCCGCCATCGCCGTCTGGCGGCGCTACGGATGGGTTTTCGAACACAAGGCGCACCCGATGGGCGGCCGCGGGCTCCGGGAGTTCTTCGTCCTGAATCGCGACCTGTTCGTGCGGTCGATGTGCATGATCGCGGTGTACATCGGCTTTACCATGATTTCCGCCCGCTACGGCGACATGATGCTGGCCGTCGGGGCCATCCTGATGAAACTGCTGATGATTTTCAGTTACTTCACAGACGGGTTCGCGTACGCCGGGGAGGCCCTCACGGGCCGTTTCATCGGGGAACAGTCCCCGGACGGCGTCCGGTCCACGATCCGCCAGACCTTCGTGTGGAGCCTGGGCGTCACGGTGCTGTTCTTCCTCGTGTACGGGGTGGGCGGCGTACCGCTCCTGCGCCTGATGACGTCCGACCCGAATGTCGTGGAAGCGGGGCGTGAATTCATCCCCTGGCTCCTGCTGATGCCCGTGATCGGCTGCCCGGCCTTCACCTGGGACGGCATCTTCACCGGCGCCACGGCCTCGAAGGACCTCCGGAACTCCACCGTATGGTGCGTCGTGGGCTTCTTCGGCGTCTGGTTCGCCGGTCTCGGCCTGCTGAAAGCCTTCCTCGGCGAGATCCCTGAAACCACCGCCATCCACCTGCTGATGGCGGCCTATTTCACCCACCTGCTCGTCCGCGCCCTCTACCTGACCCTCCGCTGGCGCAAGGCCATCCCCGGCGCTTGAATTTCCGCCAAAAAAACCGTAAATTTGCAGGCTATTATAGAATTGATTATGATGACTGCAAAAGAGATTCGTCAAAAGTACCTGGAATTCTTCGCTTCCAAGGGACACACGGTGGTGCCTTCCGCGCCGATGGTGATCAAGAACGACCCCACCCTGATGTTCACCAATGCGGGAATGAACCAGTTCAAGGATATTTTCCTCGGCCACTCCCAACCCAAGTTCAAGCGCGCGACCGACAGCCAGAAGTGCCTCAGGGTCAGCGGAAAGCATAACGACCTGGAGGCGGTGGGCCACGACGGCCGCCACCACACCATGTTCGAGATGCTGGGCAACTGGAGCTTCGGCGATTACTTCAAGTCCGAAGCCATCGACTGGGCCTGGGAACTCCTGACCGACGTGTACAAGATCGACAAGACCAAGCTGTACGCCACCGTGTTCGAGGGCTCCGAAGAAGACGGCACCACCCTGGACACCGAGGCACAGGCCGCCTGGCTCAAGCACCTGCCGGCCGACCACGTGCTCACCGGCAACAAGCACGACAACTTCTGGGAGATGGGTGACACCGGCCCCTGCGGCCCGTGCTCCGAGATCCACATCGACCTCCGCAGCGACGAGGAAATCGCCGCCCGTCCCGGCCGGGAACTGGTGAACACCGACAACGACCAGGTCATCGAGATCTGGAACCTGGTGTTCATGCAGTTCAACCGCAAGGCCGACGGCCACCTGGAGCCCCTCCCCGCCAAGAACATCGACACCGGTATGGGCTTCGAGCGCCTGTGCATGGTGCTCCAGGGCAAGGAAACCAACTATGACACCGACGTCTTCAGCGGCCTGATCGGCCAGCTGGAAACCCTCTCCGGCCACAAGTACCACGAGAGCGAAAAGGTCGATGTGGCCATGCGCGTATGCGCCGACCACATCCGCGCCATCGCCTTCTCCATCGCCGACGGCCAGCTGCCGTCCAACGTGAAGGCCGGGTACGTGATCCGCCGCATCCTGCGCCGCGCCGTCCGCTACGGCTACACCTTCCTGGGCTTCTCGGAGCCCTTCCTGTGCCGCCTGATTCCCCAGCTGGTGGCCGACATGGGCGAGGCCTATCCGGAGCTCCCGGCCCAGCAGAAACTGATCTCCAGCGTGATCAAGGAGGAGGAAAACGCCTTCCTGCGCACCCTGGACCGCGGTATCCGCCTCCTGGATGAGACCATGGCCCGCAGCGCCGCCACCAAGGTGATCGCCGGCACGGACGCCTTCGTCCTGTACGACACCTACGGCTTCCCCATCGACCTCACGGAACTGATCGCCGCCGAAAGGGGGTTCAAGGTCGATCTGGACGGCTTCAACGTGGAACTCCAGAAGCAGAAGGACCGCGCCCGCAGCGCCACCGCCAACGAGTTCGGCGACTGGATGATCTTCGGCGAGGCCGATGTCGTCTTCGAGGGCTATGACACCCTCCGCACCGAGGGCGCCCGCCTTCTGAAGCAGCGCACCGTCAAGCAGAAGAACAAGGAATACTTCCAGCTCGTGTTCGACCGCACCCCGTTCTACGCCGAGATGGGCGGCCAGGTGGGTGACACCGGCTACATCGAGGGCGAGAACGGCGAGCGCATCCAGATCCTGAACACCGTCAAGGAGAACAACCTGACCATCCACCTGGCCGAGCGCCTGCCTTCCC
>Ga0265301_10000127_pt1 | contig 123246 bp, 137 predicted proteins | sample AusTroGonzalo_MG_2_FD_193488 | JGI IMG/M metagenome (GOLD analysis project Ga0265301, IMG submission 193488) | Bovine rumen microbial communities from tropical cattle in Woodstock, Queensland, Australia - Gonzalo_04 | ecosystem: Host-associated > Mammals > Digestive system > Stomach > Rumen ... | reverse complement strand
TAATCATCACGCATAGCGTACCCATCAAACGGCTCGTCTTTGGAACCCTTTGGAATTTCAACCTTTACACGGATATAAAGGTCATTTCCCTCGCTATCCACAACAGGGAAGCAAAACGCATTAGATGCAATATCAAGTACATCTTCACCATTTGCTTCAAGCGCAGAGCGCACAAGGTTCATATACTGCACACGCACAACTTCTTTGAGATTTTTTGCCATAGTAGCACTTCCTTTCTTTTCCTTATCTCTTACTTCCCCTTGATTATACCACCATTCCGAGGTAAAGTCAAGAAGAATATTTATACATTTTTTATGCAAGGGGATTTCCATTTTTTCCCTTTTTCATTTTCTATATATATTATACCACAAATTTTGAAAAATGTCAATAGATTTTTTCCTGCCAATTTTTTCCAGTACTTGCGGGACTTGCAAACACAAGCAAAAAATTTTGCATTTGAATTTTCTGAATATTCTGAAAATTGGCGCCGGCCAAATTGTCGGACAATTCCGACAATTTGTTTTTATTAGATTCTGTTATATTTGAGAAAAGCTTGCTCACAAGCTTCATCATATTCTTGTGGGTAAAGTAATAAATAAAACAAAAATGCAAGATTAATAACAGGGAAAAAACTAATCATTAAAGTTTTCATTACTGACAATAAGGTAGCAAGCCCCTTATTATTACAATTAATTTTTTTCGCATTAGGATATTTCTTTTTGAGTGCAGAAACACAAAGATATGCTTCTAAATATCCCATAAAAAGAATAATAGCAGATAATCCTAAATAAATGTAAATAACAATACGCATAATAACTCCTTTCAAATAAGCGTGATAAAATAAATGTTCAAAGCGGCGTTCGCCAAGTGCATTACCAGACCGTTGATATGTCTGTCAACTGTTAAGTCTTTAACAATACCGATAATAGCAACAGCAAGACCAAACCAAGCAATAGACAACCCATAAATCATAATCAAGATAACATTGATAACAGTAATGACCGCACGCAAGTCATTGTATTCAAGTCTGAATGGCTCGTAAATCTTAAATAACTCTTTCATTTTCTTCTCCTTTCCTTTGATAGTCTAATTATAGCACAAGTCAAAATCCCTGTCAAGTGTTATTTTTTTAACAAGCGCCGGCGCGAATTGTCAGAAAATTTAAACTTTATTTTGATACTTGACAAAGGCTTATATTTGTGTTATCATAATAACGAAAGGAGATAAGATTATGTGGGACTATGATATTACTTACTATGTAGCACAAGACGATTATGTCGGCATCTTTGAAGTCCGCTCTTGCTCCGTCAAGCACGCTTACGAAGATGCAAAGTATATCCTTGACGAAGTGTTCTTGGAAAAGGACTATGAGATTATTGGTATCAAGAAGAAGGTGAGTTTGTATGACTAAACGAGAATGGGAAAAAATGCTCCAGTACTTTGAGGAAGATGAAGAGGTCAGCGAGGAATCTATCCTTGACTATGAACGCTCTTTGGCAGAACAAGCCGAGTATAACAGAATGGTCGCAGAAGAAAATACTTTGGCGTATGCTTGGCAAGATGATATGATGTTTCTTTGGCGATTTGAAAGATAATAGTCAGAATTTTCTGACTATTTGGCCGGCCCGAATTGTCAGAATATTCTGACAATTTAAAATCAAAAAAATAGCAGTGGTGAATTTCTTCACCACTGCCGTTGGCTACAAGCCTTGACTACGCAAGCTTGTAAGTGTTAGGCTTACCCTCGATGACAAGCACCTTTTCAGCCACACGCAGACGCTTCAGAGAAGCCGTTACCTTACCCACGGTCAGACCCGCAGTTTCAGCGATTTCAGACGCAGGAACATAAGCAGTAGCCTGTTCGAGCGCATCGATAACCGCAGTATCGGTTTCGTTCTGTTCAGCCGTCTTAGCCGCACGAGCTTCCGCTCCACGATTCAGCTCTTTCTGAGCCATAGCGATGACTTCCTCAGTGATGTTACCATTGACGATAGCTTCAAACATTTCTCTCTTGGTCATAATGAACCTTTCCTTTCTTGCCTTTCGGCTCTCTCTTAACTTACGAGTTAAGTATAACATAATTTTTCGATTCTGTCAAGAGGTTTTTAAAACTTTTTTTTAATTTTTTTTCGAGAGCGGCTCGCTTGCCGTTGCCACTCTCAACCCTTGACAATAAGATTATAGCAAAATTTTGGTCGAAAGTCAAGCGTTAAATTAAAACGCGGAATATTAAAATTATTCTGAATATTCTGAAAACGGCGGCCGGCAAAGTTGTCAGATAATTCTGACAACTTGCTTTCACCTCATACACGCATAAATGAATAAACCTACAAAACTCATTACTACGATAATAATTTGGTCTTTTTCCCAAGTCATATTTATACCACCTTTCTAATAAGTATCCAAGCCCATCATTTCAGCTTCCATTTGCGTTACCTTTCCCCAACAGACTATCTTTTCATTAGGGAAAATTTCGTGCGCATATGCGATATGCTGTTCTTTCGTTGCATTTTCCAATTCAGTGAAAAATTCTTCACCGCAAATTTCACTATCTTCACCAACGATTTCAAACCAATAAGTCGTCCACATAAGTTTTCTCCTTTCAATCCTTACCATTTGACAATAAGATTATACTATATTAGGATAAGAATGTCAAGCATTATTTTTATCAGAATTTATATTCAGAATATTCTGATAATGCCGCCGGCCCAAGTTGTCAGAATTATCTGACAACTTGATTTGTGGAGGTTGAAGAGGGAGTCGAACCCTCATCTACGCATTAACAGTGCGTTGTTCTTCCGTTATACCACTCAACCTTATTAAAGAGAGGAGTTGCCGTGTCCTGCCGTCCCCTTTCCAACGGCTGCGCCACCTTGGCGGCGTGGGTTGCGTTCTTAGCGCTTGGTTCACATTTATATACCGCACAACAGGACTCCATGCGGTAAGGGTCATCGGAATCGGTCTTACTGACTCAGTTGAGTCGCACCATCTCGGCTTTGCCTATCCTCACCTTGATTATATTGTAGCACACTCGGTGCCGTTTGTCAAGGGGTTTTTACATTTTTTTGAGGAGATTTTATTTTACTTACAACAGATTACGCGTCTGTGAGAGGTTGTTTTCTCTCTCCCCTTGACATTATTAGTATAGCATATGGGATTATATTTGTCAACACTTTTTTCTTAAAAAATTAAAGTTTAAATATTCTGAAAACGGCGGCCGGCGAAATCGTCAGACAATTCTGACGACTTCGTTTAGAGAGGAGGAAACCGAATTAAAGGTATTTATCAATATTATGTCTGCTTACCTTTTCTCTTGGTCTATCCTTTTTCGTGGAATGACCGCCTGTTCTGAAAGGTATATCAATTTTGGGATTAGTTTTCTTTATTAAGTCAATGCCTGAAATGACACCGATTTTTTCTACTTTCTTTTTCATTTTTATCTCTCCTTACATTTAGGATTATATCACACTTTCCTTACCTTGTCAATAGGCAATTCAATTTTTTCAGCAAATTTTTTTCAGAGCAAGCAATACCTTTCCACTCGTCCCTGTTCTTCTGTTCATCATCAAAAAGAACGCCTGTTCCTACTGTACTTTTTGGAGTACCATATTTAAGGATTTTTATTTCATTAAATTTTACACTCGGAAGATGTTTAGAAATATACTGTAATTTTTCTTTCGTTACTTCCTCGTCATATTTTTCGGAAGAACCTCTTGCACACCACGAAACAATGTTGATATTCCAACCTTCCCTGTAAAGTCTATTCAAAGTCTTTGCGAATGTTGGGAAATGCACAAGCGGTTTAGCATCTTTATAAGGACTTGCATCAAAATTGTGTAATTTTTCCAACCAATTTTCTACTCCGTACAAGTCTACAAAAGTTCCGTCCATATCAAACCAAATATTTTTATCCATTTTATTTCCTCACTTTCTCTATATATAGTATACTATATTCGGGATACCTTGTCAAGTATTATTTTGGGAAAATTTTTCTGCCTGAATTTTCTGAAAACGGCGGCCGGCGCAATTGTCAGAATATTCGGACAATTATTTTTGCAAGAAAAAAATGCGTGAGAGGAGACCGCATTTTTCAAGAGAGAGGAGATTACAGTTTTTCCCAATGGCCTTGTTTCCAAGTGCCGATGTAGATATACAATTCTTTTTCCTTTACCTTGTAAGTAAAGTGTGCATCTTCGGTTTTGATGAGGACATCACCATAATAATTTCCGCCAATACAATTCACTAAAAGTCTGTTGGGGCATTTCTCTTTCAACACCGCAAGAGCTTCAAGAATATCTTGTGTCCAAATGTTAAACATTTCACTGCTCCTTTCTCAAGTAGATGACAGGTGGCTTGGCTTCAGCTTCCACACGCAGAACATCATAGTACCACACTGCGGCGTAGGTCTCAACGCTTCTGCGACAGGTTAACACGCCATGTCCGTCAGGGTATACAATTTTTACAGGTTGATTGTGCCGAAAGGCTTTCATTATTTTGTTCAGTTGCATCTCTTTCTCTCCTTAACTTCAGCTTTATTATAGCACAGCTTTCGTAGCTTGTCAAGCTCCAGCTTGCAAGTTATTTTTTTAACAAGCGGGCCGGATCCGCTTCGGAGGCAGGCCCGGCCGGTCCGGACCGGAAGCCTTAGGCTTCCGCCTTGGCTTCCAGTCTGTTCAACTGGGCTTCATTCGCAAAGGTCGCGCCCTTGTATTTGATTTGATAACCGATTCCGTCAATTACGAGGTCGGGAGCTTCCGTAAACGGTACGCTATCCTTTTTCCAGACCTGTCCGACTTTTTCGGTGAGGATTTTTTCAAAAGCCGAACCTCTGTTTTTTCTGCCTGTGCTGACTTCCTCGGCGACCTGTTCGAGGAATTCCTCGGAGCAGATGTATTCAATTTTCAGAGCCGACTTTTTCAGCTGCTCGACTTCATCGTAGCCGCCCTTAAAGCGGATTGAGTAGCCGTTTCCGCGGCTTGCTCTGTCAAGTTTTACAACGGCAGGCAGGGCGGCGGCGGTGGTGTAAGCGGCGTAAACCTTGCCGTTTTCTACATAACCGAAAATATAGTTGTGGCAGTAGGCGTGTTTGGTGTAAAGGTTGCAAAGTGTAGTTTTCATTAGGTATCTCCTTCCTTAACTCTGTACTAATTATAACAAATGCCGGCTTGTTTGTCAACACTTTTTCGCAATTTTTTCTACCAATTATTGCCAGTCCCATTTTTCGGACAGCTTGCATAATATGCAGGAGTCTGCATAAATATGCAGGAGATTAGACCAGGCTAACTCAGGTTGCAGCAGGCTAACTCAGGTTGCAGCAGGCTAACCCAGGTTAGTCCGGACTAACTCCGGTTAGTCGCGACTAACTTCATCGCTTTAGCGCTTCATTACATTAAAGTCTTGCATCTTGCAAGATTCAGAATATTCTGACAATTTGGCCGCCTACTTTTAACAGAATATTCTGATAATTATGCCGCCCACAACCATCAGAATATTCTGACAATTACACCGCCCGTCATTGTCAGAATATTCTGAAAATAAAAAATTGCTGCCCGAGTGTTTGCGTCCTCGGTGTCCACTCCACTTCCCACTATTATAATAACATAATGCCGTTGGCTTGTCAAGTGTTTTTTCATAAAAAAATAAAAAAATTTTTTAATAAAAAAGTGTTGACAATGCCGGAGAATTGTGGTATACTTTAATCAAGATAAAGAGAGGAGATAAAATTATGGAACTGGTTACGATTGGATTCTTTTCGGAAATTGACTACACTGTGGAAAATCTCGCTTGCGCTGTTTATATCAACGAGTGCCTACTGGTAGAAGATTGACAAAGTTTTAACGAAGGCAACGGCGAAAAAAATCGCCGTTGCCGAAAAAAACTGTTGACAATAGAATGAAGATGTGATAATATAATATCAGAGAGAACAAGAGAGGAGAAAAGAAAATGAAGATTGTACTTAATAAATGCTATGGCGGTTTTGGTCTTGATAAGGAACTTGCAGAACAGTATGGAATTGACGAATGGTCGGTAGACCGTTCTGATGCTCAACTGGTTGAACTGGTTGAGAAGTACGGAGAAGATGCTGGCGGTGGTTATTCCGAGTTGGAAGTTATAGAAATTCCTGACGAGGCGACCGATTGGGAAATTGACGAATACGATGGCTTTGAATCGGTTATCTATGTAATTGATGGAAAAATCCATCACGCCTAAAATCAAGGCGGTGAAGAAAATCACCGCCGTTTTTTCTCACCCTGTCGAATTGTCAGAAAATTGCGGCAATAGGAAAAAGCTGCGAAGCGAGTGCTACCCTGTCGAATTGTCAGAATATTTCGACAATAAAAAAATCGAAAAAAAGTTGAAAAAAGTGCTTGACATATAGACCGGCTTGTGTTAATATATACTTGTAAGAGGAAAGGGTTAGGAAGAAATCCCACCTCCTCGGTAGACAAAACGCTACTAAAAATCTTCCGAAAAAATTAAAAAAGTGCTTGACAAAAGCAAAGTTATCCTGTATAATCAAGACAGAGATAAGGAAAGAGAGGAAAGAAAAATGAAGAGAAGTGCTTGGTACATTTTCGAAGACGGATACGAAGTTTGGCTCTACGGAATGAGCGTTCAGGAACGGCGAGTGCTTGAAAGCAAGCACGGGAAAATCGTTCGAATCATTCCCGAATAGAAAAAGGTGGTGTGGAAGCACCGCCATTTCCCGCCGTGGTAAATTATCAGAATATTTTGAAAACAATTTTAGCGTCCCAGTCCATTATATCATGCCGACGGCATTTTTGTTAAGAGGAAAAAATAAAAAATTTTTTTAATTTTATGCTTGACAGACCGGTAAAATTATGATATACTTTAGTCAAGATAAGGAGAGATAAAGAGAGGAGAAAAGAAAATGAAGGAACTGGTCGCCACAAGAATTGCAAACGCCGAACTGCTCAATGAAATGTATGAAAAAGGGTACAGATACTACTGTGAATATGGATACCGTGAAAGCGGTTATGATGATGCTTGGTCGGGTATGCCCGATATAACGAATGACCTTTACTTCTTCGATAGCAAGATGGAAGCCGAAGCGGTCGCAATTACTCAAAAGTGGTATTTCAACGAGGATATTCACGCAGAAGTCTGCGTCATTCCGAAACATTCCGAAACTTTCAAAGAGTGGAAAGAACGAAAAGAAAAGGAAAAGGCTGAAAGAAAAGCGCAGAACGCTGAACGGCTGAAAGCGAAAGCCGAAAAAGAAGGCTTGAGTATTGAAGAATACAAACACTTGAGAAACAGAAACCGCAAATTAAAAAAGATGAGAGAAGCGGTTGAAAACCTTGCAGAAGCACTTGCGAAAGCAGAAAAAGAGCTTGCCGAGTACGAAGCCTATATCGCCGAAAATCCTATCAAGTAAATCGAAGCGGTGACAAAAGTCACCGCATTTTTTTATTAAAAATCTATTGACAACGCCGTCCGGCTATGCTATAATCTAATTGAAGATAAGGAAAGGAGAAAACGAAAATGGAATGGAGAGTAATTGACAACCTAATGGTTAGAAAGATGCAAGAAGACGCAAGCGCAAGATACGCCGCAGTAGTGCAAGGCTATCCGACCTTTAGACAGAATATGGTAGTGGCGCACGGAAGCACCGCAGAGGAAGCAGATGAAGAGGGCGTAATGTACTGGAGAATCGTCCTTGAATACGAGGGAATCTTGAGAATCGTAAGAGTTGAAGATGTCGTAATCGAGTAGAGGATGGTGTCGAAAAACGGCGCCGATTTTTGGCCCGCGGCAAATTGTCAGAATATTTTAACTTTAATTTTTTTATAAAAAGTGTTGACAAGACCGGCAAGGTGTGTTATACTTACATTGTAAGAAAGAGAGAGGCAAAAGCCTAAAAGAAAGAGAGGAAAAGAAAATGACCGATTACAGAATGATTAGAACCGTGATGAGAAGAACTGGAAGAATCGTAGTAGACCGCAGAAGAGAAGATGGCGGCTACTACCTCGAAGTTGAATCCGATGGCGGAGAAGATACGGTTTTCGAGTTTGATAGCGAAGGCACTCTTGAATCCATCTTCTAAAGTAAAAGCGGTGCAGAAGCACCGCCCATTTTTTCCGTGGCGAATTATTAGAATATTTTGACAAATATCTCTGAAAAAAATTCTAGAAAATTTTTTATAAAACACTTGACATATAGTCTCGTTTGTGTTAATATATACTTGCAAGAGGAAAGGGAACGGCTTCCCACCTCCTTGGTAGCAAGCAGTCAAGAGCAAGCACTACTAAAGCCGACTTGAACAAGATAAGGCATCAGTAACATGGTGCAACGCCTGGTTGCGGAGAGGATAGGTTCGATTCCTATATGCAGACTCTCGAATGAGATAAGGCATAGGTAGGCTGGAGCACACACGCCGCGTAATTAGCCCAGGAGAGAAGGGTTCGATTCCCTTATGCAAACTCTTGTTCAAAAAAGTAGTGAATAATTTCACTACTTTATTTTTTTATCCTACCTTATCAGAATGTTCTGACAATGGCGGCCCGCCGCGAAGTCAGAATAGTTTGACAATTATCTTTTAACCTTTCTTTTTTAATTCCGCGTAGAAAATATATTTTTTTCATTTTACCTATTGACAAGGCCGGCGAAGTATGATATACTTTAGTCAAGATAAAGAGTGAGTGAGTTGAAAGGAGATTCACGATGAGAGAAGAACTGCTTGCCCGCGTTGCGCGTCTGTATGGCTTGGAAGCCGAAGAAACCATTGAATTTGCTCGTCTGTGCGAGGCGTATGAAGACGAGGACTGGTGCGATGTGCGCCTGTACTCCATCGCCGAACTGCTGGAAATGCGGTATGCTGAGGCGTGATGAAGAGGGCGGTGATGAAAATCACCGCTCATTTTTTCTTTCTGTCTTTAATCAGAATGTTCTGACAATTCTACCGGCTAGGGACGGCCTGCCCCTTCCAATCGGTCCATACCCGGTTTACAATAATATTATTATATTTTAATTAAAAAATAAAATAGTGACTTGACAATCTTATCCGGTCATGTTATACTTATATTGTAAGAAAAAAGAGGGCAATCCGTTTTTATGGAGAGAGGAGTCGGAAAATGGACGCTGAAATGAGAATCTGGAATGAATTGGAAAAAGTTATGAATGGTATTGATATCGTGTTTTACGATGGTATTCCTTGTGATGTTGACGGCTGGAACCTCTTGAATGAAGAGGTTGAAGAAAGAGTTAGCATGGGAGCAAAGATTTACTTCTTCGAAGACCTGCTTGCTCTTGAATAACTAAAAAAAGAAAGGCGGTGAATTTCTTCACCGCCTTTGATAGCTTGTAAAAATGTATTGAATTTCGGGCTTTTGTATTTTTATGCAGGACAGGGGTCCCGGGGTGGTTTGTAGGATTTTTAGGAATTTTCTGAAAATTCAGACCCGGGCGTCACACATTTTCGTACTGAATTAAAAATTTCATTTTAAGCAGTAATAATAGTATAGGTTCCAGTAGAGGTTACTTCTATTACTTGTGTACTACCAGAGAACTTATAGCCTGCTGTTGCATCTAATTCATGAGGTACAATATGCTCAGCAACATTATCAGTTGGCCCATTCCAAGTTAAAAGATCTACTGATCTTACACCGATATCTACTTCATCGCCATCTAATAAATAAGTGGTTACTACACTAGAGTTGACGGTAATGTTATATGGGTCTCCTTCATTATATTGATAAATATTAAGACTGCCGCTTCCACCAGCAGAAGCAGTAAATGAATTAATGCTCAAATGTGCGTTACAACCAATGGTATAATTTCCAGCTTCATTTAAAATGATAGAGCCGCTGGTGTTCCCCTCACTAATGGCGTAGGTTACGCCAACATCAGAGCCTTCATGATAAAGGGTAAAGTATAGCGGATCTGCGCCTTCTGGGTAACCATCATCTTCCCAAGTATTACTTTCATAAACAAAATTATGATATGCCCAATTCAAAGTATAAGTAATTGCTGTACTCGTAATATTAACTTGAGCATTATTATTAGCAGAAGTTATGGAAGTAATCGGTGTACCATTAATAGCAAAAGCTATATCATAGCCAATACTAGAAGTATCAAATTCATAAGCAAATTCATTATCTTCATCATCTTTATAAATTGGTAAAGTAATTTCATCACTATAACTAATTCCAGCAGAATCATTATCATGCGTCATGGTAATATTAATACGTGTATAACCATTGTACAACGTAAATGTATAACTTCCTTCTGGCATTGAAGTCCAAGCGAAGGTAACCTTATACTCTCCAGTTGGCACAACTGGTTCAACATCAGATTCGTAATTCGGCAATAAAGCATTTAACGCATTATATACAGACTGTGCTTCATCACTAATGCTGTTACCTTTATTTATCCAATTATATGACTCTGAAGGTATAAAATCAGCGCCTGTTAAAACTGTACAATACGATACCGCCGCAGCAGTTAAAGTATTTCTAACTGTTATATTCATATTAGCCCAAGAAACTAATGCTGGCGTTTCACCAGAAATATCATAAAAAGTAAAATTAGCAGAACCAGTGCCGCTTGTCCAAGTTGGATTAAAATTAGCATCTACGGCATAACTAATATTATTAATAACTTGCCAAGAAGCAGATACTCCTGTAGGTGGATTATTAATAAAATATCCAAATTCCAATTTATAACTAAAAGGAGTAGTATTTCTAATTTCATGCAATTTTACATAAGTAGGAACATATGTTTCTACTTCTAAATCTAAATTTAAATAATAATCATTACTAATTTCATTATTAATTAAAGAATAAAGTGCGGTTTTTGCAGCGGATAAAGCACTATATAAAGTAGCATCAATTATAACTGGATCGACCATACTTGCAATTTCTAATGAATTATCTATACCACCATTTGCAAGTAAATATGTAATCCCTTCATTTACACTATTCGCGCTAAGTCCAAAATCCGTAGTTTCTTGACTTTCACTGCTTAGATTACTATAAAGTCGAGTTGTTACGGTTAAGGCATCTGTGAGTTGACTTCTTTCTATCGGTGTAAAATCAACTCTTACATCATCACCTAATATTATCATTCAATCGCCTCCTGCGAGTATAATCTATTATTAAGTAAATTTCTAGGGTTTCTTTCACATTCTTTACATATAAATTATACCAAAAATTGACAGAAAAGTAAAATTTTAGTATAATGTATACAAGAGGTGAGAAATGCGATTAAATTTGGACTTCCAGTTAGATACGCCGGAAGAAAGATTAGCGTATCTTGACACGTATATACAAGACAAACAATTTACAGACTCGAATCTCGAAATGATGGCCAACTATTTATTATGGACCGTGCCGTCGCCTGATTTCGAGATAGATTCTGCGCACAGCCCCTGGAAGAGTCGCGAAAGTAAGCATATATCTTGGCAAGCATTACAAGAAGAGGAATTAGAAGGTAATAGAAAAAGCGTTTATCAGCAAATTAGTGAAGTTCAAGAGAAAGGTAAGAAAAGAAAATTAGATAGAAATTGTGTACTAGTTAAGTTAAATTTTGAAATGCCGACGGCGACAATTAATGAGATACTGAGCCGCCCGAACGATACCCTGCCGCCTTTCGATTATTCATTAAGTTATCAAACCATTACTTGGTTTGATTTATGGGGACAGATAGATAAAACAGAATACCAGGTTCAATACTGGGAACTTAAGAATGGCAAGCGCCGAGCCGATCTACCAATTAGACAGGAACTATTGGAGAGATTGGCTTTCTTTGCGTATTATAATCATCCCTATGACACTTATGGTGAATTAATAGCGGCCCTTGAAGCTGCGGCCGGAGCCTGGGATGGATATACGGCATTGAAGCAGAAGCGGCAGCTGGTTGCCTTACGAACTGAACAGTACACCTTACTTGATGCTTTACAAGGTGAATCACTTCAAAAACATGGTAATATTGGTCTATATTGGAATGACAATGACAATGGTTTAATAGGCTTCAAACCTTTTATGGCAGAAGAATTATTATTTGAAAATTTTGAAGATTCATTCTTTAACAGGCCATTCCAAGATCTTTGCATAAAAGAACTACAAAATGCCGACGCCGGGGTTGGTATACGGGAAATCGACTTAAGGGATCCGAAAACCGTTCGCGAAGTTCTTTTTATGCGGAATGATTTTATAGATTCTTTATCTGACCTTCCTTATCAGGAGTACGAGATAGTCAATAAATTAATTAAATATATTGATTATTATATTCATAAATGTAATTTTTCAGATGATTTAAAATATATTCTTTATGCCAAAATTAGCGGCGTGTCCAATAGAAGTATAAGCGAACATCTTAAAGAAAATTACGGATTAGATTATAAAGAAAATTATATTTCTACTATATTTACGAAAAGGATAGTAAATGCAATTATTAAAGAAGTCGAAAAACATTATAAAAATGTCGAATATATTTTAATGGGTAAAAATGTTTTCAAACGCTGTTCCTGCTGCGGCAAGTTACTGCCACGGAATACCGAATACTTTAATAAGCGCGTTACTTCTAATGATGGCTTCTTTAACTATTGTAAAGACTGTAAAGTATTAAAAAAGGCCATCAAGGAGCAAAATAATGAAAAGAAGTAAAGATAGAGAGGTATTAAAATTTCTTAAATATCTCACACAATTAGAGGTTATTGAGGCTGTAGGAATTGCTAGGCTATTAGGTGTCGAACTTGTAACAAGAGAAGACGGTACAGACGCCGACGGACAAGAGAAGGCTACAATAACTGAAAAAGATTATGATATTATTTTGTCTGAACTTGTTGATGCTTTTGTATCCACTTCCAAGAGCAAAAGAAAGTTTATATTATCTGTAATGGAGCCGATAGTAAAATAATGTTAGAACCGAAATTACCAAAAGTAGAAGACTTCAAGATGAGCGAAACTAAACGTTGCTGCAAATGCGGCCGCCAGAGACCTATGGGAAGTTTTATTAAGACCCGCGCCTGGATTTATCCAGATGGCGTTTCAGATATTTGCGCAGAGTGTATTGACCTCTATTTGAAGAAAGTTAATTGGGACTGGCAGGAAGTGGATAAACTGTGCCAGATGTTTGATTTGCCATTTATCCCTCGCGTTCTTGAAAAGATGCGCGAAAATAAAGTCGGCAATACGTTTCTACTTTATTCTAAACAATTTGAATCCTCTGAATATGAGCCTTTTCATTGGAAAGATTATTATGATAAATGGTTAGAACTCAAGCATAAGGGTGAAATTGACAAAGAGCTGCCGCTTATTAATGACAATTATTTTGCAGATTTAGCGCTTCGGTGGGGTAAGAATTACGATAGAGATGAGCTGGTTTATCTGGAGAATCTCTATAATGGTATTTTGTCATCACAAAATGTATCTGGCGCGCTAAACCATGACCAAGCGCAAAAGCTATGTAAGATCAGCTTACAGATTGACAATTATATTAGGGCTGGTGAAAACATTGATAAGCTAATGAGTTCATATGAAAAGCTTACTAAGGTAGCTAATTTCACTCCACAAAACTCTAAGGCGGATAATGACTTCAGTTCATTTGGTGAAGTAGCATTTTGGCTCGAAAAACGCGACTGGATCAATACTTGGTATAATGATGAAAATAAAGATATCGTCGACGAAGTAATGCACTCATGGCAGACATTTGTGCAGCGCCTTTATACCAATGAAAGCGGCATTGGTGAAGAAATCACAGCCCGTATTGACCAGCTTAAGATAGCACAAGAATTAGAGAAGTCAGAATCTGATCTTGATAAGAAAGGCTTTACAGAGAATGTATTTGATATTGACGAATATGTTGATCTTGAAGGAAGAGAGAATCAGTTATATGAGGACTTCATTGTAGAAGATGTTCTTAATGCAGATACCACGGGGGTATAATATGGACTTACCAGGTATTGAAACTAAGACAACTTCATATTGGAATGAGATGGAGCTTCCTACGCGGCTCGGTACAGTTATTGAGAAGAACGTAGCTCTTGGTGAGAATAAAATGCTTAACATGGAGCCATTCCTTCGCGCCAAGTTCGCTGTTTGGTCAGCATATCCAGATATATGGGCTGATGAAGTGTTAATTCCTACTGGTTCATCTTTTAAATGGAAATTTTATCAGAGAATCATGTTAAGGCAATTAGCGCGCTATCAATTCAATCATATAACGGCTGCACGCGGTGTTTCAAAAACATTTGTTACACTTTTTGCAGCCTTTCATCGTTGCGTGTTTTGCCCAGGCTCAGATATTGCGTTTGCGGCTCCTACAAAAAGCCAGTCTGCGCAGATTGGTAAGCAAACCGCAACAGACTTATTAAATCGTTTTCCATTACTCAATAATGAGTTAGACGGCCCGCCAATAGGTGGTAAAGATTATTTCATTATTAGGTTTAAAAATAAGTCAAAGATTGAAATTACAGCAGCTTTGGAGTCAACTCGTGGGCGTCGTTTCGATGCAATTGATGTAGACGAAGCGCGTGACCAAGATGGCGATGCAGTTAATGGTATTCTTGTCCCTACGGTATCTAAGGTTAGGTATACCGCCAGCGGCAAGTTGAATCCATATGAAATGCACCAGATTCAGACGTATACTACATCTGCTTCCAGTAAATCAAGTTACAACTATGAGAAAGTTATTGACATATTGGAGAAAATGATTATCAGTCCAAAGACAGCTTTTGTTACTGGATTAGATTATCGAGTACCTGTTATTGAAGGTATTTATCCAAGTTCATTCGTTCAGGATCAGAAACTTGACCCAACAATGAATGACCAATTATTTGCTAGAGAGTATATGAGTATTTATACCACCGAATCTGATGAGTCATGGTTTAATTTCAATAAATTGAATAAACATAGAAAGAAAATAAACGCTGAATGGAAAGCTACTTATAATAAGGATATGCCCGATATGTTTTATTTGTTATCTGTTGACGTGGGCAGAAAGCACGATAATACAGTCGTGACAGTTTTTAAAGTCATGCCAAGAAATGATATATTTAGGGCAGTTGTCGTAAATATTTATATACTTGGTAGGACAAGAGAAACGAAGCAATTTTATCGGCAGGTTATTGATATTAAGAGAATTATTGAGGCCTTTAAGCCAATAGAGTGCGTTATAGATACTAACGGTATCGGCGCATCTGTTGCTGACTTAATGATTCAAGAACAAACTGATAAGTTTGGAAGAACCTATCCAGCTTATGGGTTTATTAACGATGAAGATTATCGGTTAATTCAATCTGCCGACGCGTCCAAGATATTATATTCATTTAAAGCAAATCATAAGATTAACAGTGAAATGTTTGGTAACTGTTATTCTAGAATTGACTCTGGTCTAGTAGATTTTCTTATTAAAGAGCAAGATGCGCGCAGCCGCCTCTTATCTACTAAAAAGGGTCAAGGTATGTCCGTTGAACAAAAGACAAAATTTTTAATGCCTTATGAAATGACGACTAAACTTTTTGAAGAAATGGGAAACTTACGTTTAAAACGAACCGGAGCCGGCTTAGATATTGTTTTGGAACCCATTAATTCACGATTCCCAGACGATAGATTTTCAAGTCTTTGTATTGGGCTTAGACGAATTAAGGAGAGGGAAGAAGAAGCGAGTAAAAAAGCGCGGCAGAAAGTTGGCAATCGAACGCTAGTTTTCTTCACAGATGGGAGATAGTCAATGGACGAAAATGTAAAGATTGATCATAATTTCTCGTTGGAGCAATTTAAAAGTGCATATAAAGATATAATTGCTGTTAATGAAGAAATTTATAAAAAAAATCACTTAATGTGGGATAGAACGAAACCAGTAAGACGATATCAGATAGAGGATGTTATTAGAATCATTGAAACTGGAGATCTTTTCGCCCAAAGAGAGCTTTCTCAGAACTATTTCGTTTTAAACGGTTATTATCGTCAAATTATTACGTATTATGCAACGCTTATTAAGTATTATGGTATATTAATTCCACACCCATCTAATGGTAAATCTCTCCAAGATTCAAATTTAGAAAAGCGTTATCGTAATGCGAATAATTATGTTGATAAAATGGATTTAAAGAATTTAGGTCCGAGAATTGCTTATAATGTGCTTCTTAATGGAACATATTATGGGATGATAATTAATTTATCAAAAGATAATTTTACAGTTGTTGATTTACCTCCGAAATATTGCCGCGCTCGTTTTGTTAATTCAAACAATGATTTAGTAGTGGAATTTAACGTCCAGTACTTTGATTCTATCAGAGATCCACAGGCGCGCAATTCTGCACTAAAGCTTTATCCCGATATAGTTCGCTCAAAATACAACAACTGGAGTAAGAAGGGAAAGGGAGTTTCTTCCTGGATAATTCTTCCTAGTGATATAGGTTTTGCCTTTAATCTTTTTAATGAGCGACCTTACTTCTTATCGGTTATTCCATCAACGATTGAGTATCAAGAAGCTGTTGACAATGAACTTGAAAGACAGCTTGACGAAGTCAAGAAGATTCTCATTAACCAAATACCCCATCTTTCTGATGGGCGCTTATTATTTGAACCAGTTGAAGTTCAAGTAATGCACGATGGTATCGTTAATATGATTAAAACATCAAATCCTCACGTTTCAGTTTTAACTACTTATGGCGATGCACACATCGAGAATACGAAGACTAATGATAGTGTAACTAATACTACATTAGAGAACATGAACCAAAATGTATTTGCTAACATTGGCGTATCGAGTGAAATATTCGCTGCGACAGGTAGCTCTACATTGGCCACCTCTATTAAGTATGATACCGCGTTGATGATGACGCTGGCTAATAAGATTGGGAAATTCGTTTCCCATATCATTAATATGTTATATGGAAATACAGCTGTTAAGTTCTCTTACAACGTATTCCCAATTACGTATTATAATGAAACTGACTACATTGACAGCTATCTTAAGATGGCCAATAGCGGTTACTCATTATTGATGCCCGCTATCGCTGCCGGATTATCTGTCAAACAGCTTGAAGATTTGAAAGATTTAGAAAATGATGTATTGGATTTAGGCGATAAACTTATTCCTCTCTCAACTTCTTATACTCAATCAAATAGTTCTAGTAGTAGTGATTCTAGTAGTGGCAAGGTTGGCCGTCCAGCATTAGCCGAAGAAGAAAAATCTGAGAAAACGCTTCGTAACGAAGCGGCGGCGGAGAATAATAACAATTAATAGGGGGTAATATTTTGAAAAAAATACCTATTGACTTCCCTATTACAGTATTTGAGGATTCGTCTGAAAAGATTAGCGATACACTTACTAAAAAAAGAGTTCGTATTTTTTACAAAGGGGCGAACCGAAACGGCAGTTATATTACTGATGAATTTGCGAATAAATTAATTGCGACTTTACCATATACCCCTGTTAAGGGAATTTATGATGAAGAAGCCCAAGATTATACTGATCATGGCATTAGCCGCGATCTTGGTAAAATCTATGGTATCGTACCGGAAAATTATAATTTTGCTTGGGAAAAACACACCGACGTCGATGGCGTTGAGCGCGAGTATGCTTGTGCTGATGTTTATCTTTTTACTGCGATTTATCCAGAGGCAAAAGAAATTGAAGGTAAAAGTCAAAGTATGGAATTATACGGACCATCTATTCAAGGAGAATGGGTTGGTATAGAGGGGCAGGAATATTTCCGTTTCTCTGACGCCAGTTTTCTTGGCTTACAGGTCTTAGGCGAAAATGCAATTCCATGCTTCCAAGGCTCCGCGTTCTTTACTGAACAAAACATCCAAGAGATTCGTGAATTATATACTGCCTTATTAGAAAAACTGGAAAAATTATCAATAGGGGGTAATAATAAAATGCTCAAAGATAAACTTCCTGAAAGCATTGAAGTAACCGAGACACTCCCTGAAGAAGCTGCTCCAGAAGTTTTTGAAGCTGATGTAGCTGAAGAAATTGCTGAGGTCGAAGAAGTAGAAGATACTTTTGAAACCAAGGAAGCAGAAGCTGTTGAGAGTGAGGAAGTTGAAAGCGTAGAAGAAATTCACTTCGATTTCGTCCTATCTGATAATCAAAAACAAAATGCTATTGGTTGTGCGTTAAATAGTTCTAAATTCCAGTATCTCGTTATGGACACTTATAGCGATTATGCTGTTGTTTATAATTTAGAGGATGACCTTGTTTACAAGGTTGCATACAGCTTAGGCGAAAATGATTCTGTTCTTATTGGAACCGAATTTAGCCGCCTTTATGCTGAATGGGTTACCGAGTCTGAAAAGAACGCTCTTGCTTCTTTAAGACAGCGTACAGAAATCGGCACATATGAGGCTTTAGATGACCGTATTAACGGGCTTGAAAATAAAGCTGAAGAATTACAGATAGAACTTGATAATAAGAATACTGAATTATCTACTTTAAATATAGATAAAGATGCACTTAATAGCAAAGTTGAAGATTTAGAAGAAAAGATTAATGTTTATACTGCTGAAAACGAATTGTTAAGAGAGTATAAGAAGAATATTGAAACTCAGCAGAAAGCTGCCGTTATTTCTAAGTACAGCACAAAACTTAGTGAAGATATTCTTAACATTTATCGTGAAAAATTAGACAACTATACTATTAATGATCTTGAAAAAGAACTTGCTTATGAGCTTGTCACAAATGATGCCACAATCTTCTCTGATAAAGAGGAAGGTTTAGTACCATTAGAAACTCCAATGACAGGTCTTGAAGCATTAATTAGTAAATACAAGAAATAAGAATGACGGAGGTTCATATACATGGCTATTGTCAAACTTGCAAAAGACGGCTATGGACAGGTAGAACTCAACCAAGTCGCCTTCCGTAGAGATGGCCGCATTGAAGCTCAATGCAAATTAGATACCACCGAATTCCCTGCAAACGGTTCTGTTGTTGCAGAGAATGGTATGCTTTTTTCCATTGATAGAGTAACCCGTACTCTTAAGAAAGCTACTACAACCCTTGCTCAGACTCAGGTAATCGGTCTTAATTATTCTGCTGAGCATCTTTATGATGAGAGACATCAGGGTCTTAAGAACTTCTATCTCACCAGCAATGATTTCTTCCCAAGATTAGGTTATCTTGCTGTTGGCGATAAGTTCACCACAAACACCATTTGCTATGATTCTAGTACTTATGCTGATACTGATGCTATGCAGACTTTATTAGATGCTGGCACTAAGATCTATGCAGGTATTGCTAGCGATGGTTCTGGTTATTGGCAGTTAACTGCTGCTGCTGCATCTTATGGTCCAGTTGCTCAGTTAGTTGAAATTCATACTATGCCTGATGGACAGGTTGGTATGATGCTTGAAGTAATCAAGGCTTAAGGAGGTGCCGTAATGTTAACGAAAGAATTTAAAGAATTAGCAAGAAATGCGGCACGTCATACCGCACCAGAAAACTTCACCGTTGCCGATGTTGATAAGGCATTTGCTGAAGAGTTAAAGAACTATTGCGGTTCTATTAACCAGTTCATGAAGAATCGTTATGATCTTTATGACATTATTATTGAAAACGCTGATGAAATCGTTCCTGCAAAGGTTATCGATCAGTTAGGCGCTTTCGCTGAAATTCGTCAGATTGGACAGGGTCAGAGAGCAATGTTCAAAGTCGGTAAAGAAGCTTCCAAGATGAGAGCTAAAAAGTTCCTCACCCAGGTTGGTCTTGCTGGCGTATACGAAGCATTCAGACTTGATGTTAATGAATTCGAAGTTAAAGCTCATGCCATCGGCGGAGCAGCTACCGTTGATTTCGAAAGAATGCTTGACGGCGCTGAATCATTAGCAGAAGTTATGGATGTTCTCGCTGAAGGACTTGTCGATGCAGTATACATCGAAGTTCAGAGAGCACTCAAGACCGCTCTTACCCAGGGTGTTAGCGATGTTACCCCTAATAAGGTAATCAATGCTGGCTTCGATCCTGATAAGATGTTCAGTCTTTGCGCTACCGTTAAAGCCTATGGCAATGGCGGAGCAGTTATCTTTGCACCACCTGAGTTCGTTGCAGCAATGGGGCCAGATGCTATCGTTCCAGTTCTTATGAACAGCACCACTAAGGTTGCTCAGGGTATTTATCCTGTAGACGATATTGATAGAATCCATACCCAGGGCTATATTAATCTCTTCCGTGGTACTCCAATTGTACAGTTCAAGCAGAGCTTTGTAACTACTGCTAATGACAGTACTTGGATTGATCCACAGATTGCATACGTTCTTCCTACCGGTGGAGATAAAGTTGTTAAGGTCGTATTCGAGGGTCAGACTCAGATTTATGACTGGGTTAACAAAGACCAGAGCATGGAAGTTGAAGTATACAAGAAACTCGGCGTTGCCATTCTTACATACTACAACTGGGGTATTTATAAGAACAGCAGTATCCCACAGACCTTATATAATCCATATCCAAACATTTAGTTTAGATAGATTAAGCCAAGCGGCGCAATGCCGCTTGGCTGCCTTTTGAAGAAAATGGGAGAGCCAAAATGGGAAGCCGTGTTTCCATTATAAATGACTTTTCAAAAATTATATTTGAGAATAGAAACGCTAATGAGCGTAGAATGAAACCAATAGTACAGATGGATAAGGAAGGGAATATTATAAATTTTTTTCCATCTATTGCGGCCGCGCAAAGGGCGTGCGGAATTAGGCACATTTCTGAGTGTGTAAATGGAATAAGGAACTCCGCAGGTGGCTACTATTGGTTCTTACAAGGAGATTATGTTTATGGAAATGATGAAACCAGTTCTTGTTAAATCAACTGTTAATGCACAAGTAGGAATTACTTTGCCATATTTAAATCTGAATAGAACTTGGCCTAAGAAGGGTTCTGTATTAAGACTTCCTAAAGATGTTCTTATGCAAGCTATTTATGAACCTGGCGTTGAGTATCTTTTTAAAACTGGTATTCTTTATATAGAAGACGAAGAAGATAGAATTGATCTTGGTCTTGAAGATCCAAATACTGGGGCTACCGTTTATAACCTTACTGAAGAGAAAGGTACATATTTAATTAAGGAAGCTTCTATTGATGAATTAAAGAGCGAAGCTGAAAAAATGTCCCGTGACCAACTTGAAGAACTTGCGCATATGGCTATTTCATTGGATTCTACGAATTATGAAAAAAATCTACTTTTAAAAGAAAAGAGTGAAATTGATGTTGATTTAATAGTTCGTCGAAACATGGAAGAAAAGCGCCGCGAGGCTGCTGAAAAAGCAAAATAATAAAGGAGGTGGCCAATGGGCTGCTGTGGTAGAGTTCCGGTACAACAACTCTATGATGCGTTTTTCGTATTAATCGAGTCAGATGAATGGGATACTTGGACAGAATTTGAGGTTGAAAATGATCTGCAACATTTGGCCTTGGCGGCAATCCCTTGGTTTAAGTTTCCAAGATGTTCTTTAGAATGGGATGAAAGCGGTGAATATTTTATTGACCCTAATATTACAAATGTTGAGATTCAGATTGTAGCGTTATTTATGAAAGCCATTTGGCTTGGCAGAGTAATTGATTCATGGGAAAATTTAAGACCGCTGTATACTGAACGTGACTTCTCACCAGCAAAGCAATTGAGTGAGTTTAGATTACGTCAGGATAACATTAGAAAGCAAGCAGATGATTTAGAAGCTCGTTATTATAGAAGTATAAAAGGACAGCCATTCGACTATACCGGTTTTGCGGGGTAGGCTATGGATGTAATGAAAGAGGCTTATACAAATAAGCTAAAGAATAAATTATTTAGTTGTTTATGTGAAAGAGAAGCTGAACGCGATTGGGAATCTTGTCTTGATGGCATATTGCTTGAATTAAATGGGGTTCCGGAAAATGAACGCGGCATTAACTATTATTCGGTTTGGTATAAATTGAGTTCTGCTAAATATCTTTCATATAAATATTTTCGTAAAAATATATTTGATGCTATGGCATTATTAGGAAGGGGCGATAAAGATGAGCTATTATGAAGATATATATAAAAAGCGTCTGAGTCGCTTTGGAGATACACCTACAGGCAGATTAGAAGAGGGAAGAAGAGCGAATTTTGAAAAGTTCCTTTATTCTTCGCCCCATTATTTAACTTTTGTATATAAACCAGATACTGAAGAAGAGAGAACTGTTGAATGTGTATTTGAACCAAGAAAACAGAATGAAACTAAAATTATGATGGATATACTTTGCCGTGTTGGTGAGGTATTTGAAGTTGGAGATATTGTTACTATTAATGGTAAGCGATATATGTTCTGGTGGTGGGATCAAAGACAAGATAGCGGTTATAATAGATGGGTAGTTGTTGAATTAACCACTACCGTAACATTTATTAACGAAGACGGCTATACTTGGACTACTGAGGCTTATATTTATTCACAAGAAGACAATATGTTAAAGAATGAGCTGAAATCACGCTCTCGTTCTGCTACATTATATTTGGAAAATCTTAAACTTGAATTTATGCTTATGCCGACACCAGATAGAGTTGCAACTGTAGACTTTCATGGAAATACAACGACAAAAAGTCCATTAGAGATTGGAGCTTATTGCGAATTACAATATGCTAAGGCGGACCACTATTGGCGTGTAACTGGTTATGATACTATTTCAACGCCTGGAATTGCTTATGTATCTGTTGATCCAACAATTAATAGAGATTTAACGCCACCTCCTACGCAGCAGCCTGGAGACGATCCCGATGATTTCTTCTGGTTCGGCGGCTGGGAAACTGAAGGAGGTAATTGATGGGATATTTAGAAGAAAAATCTATAGTTCGCTTTCTTGGTGAAATGGGGCCAAATCTTATTAAAATTATTCAAAGATTATTGGCTAATAGTAATTTATTAAAATTATTATGGTATACAGATAAGGATCCATTAAGTGAACAACATATCGCTGTAGATCAAGCTGCGGCATATGGTCATGGAGATGATGGTGTAATACGTATTATACCTGTAGTTGGCACAATGGAAGATGCTCGTTCAATTATTACGCTTCGTGTATTACGCGGCATACCATCCAATGAAAATAATGAATTTTTAGATATTTATTTTTCAATAGAAATATTTGTTCCAAATGAACAGTGGATTATAAAGGATAACAATTTACGTCCATATGCTATTATGGGTGAAGTACAGAGATCACTTGAAGGAAAGAAAATTAATGGCTTAGGGGAAATTCGCGGTTCAGGCTTCGCAGTCAATTTCTTTACAGAAGAGATTTCTGCTTTTATAATGAATTTTAAAATAACGCAATATAATTAAATGAACGCTGCTTGTTTTATTGGTGAACCGCTAATAACAAAAAATTATAAAGTTTATCCGCCTAAATTAAAAGATGTATTAGCAAATCCAAATTATGGTATTTATAATACGATTCTTACAATGAGCCAGGAAGATATCTGGGATATGATAGCTAAAGAACAAAGTGGCGCAAATTTTTCTGCTAAGCCAGTTGAAGGCGCACCAACACCTTTTGAGCTTTTAATGAATAATTGCTATCATTCTGAAGAGTATATGAAAAAAACAGAAGAAGCTTTTCTTTTTTATACTAAAGAATATGTTAAAATTTTGCCAACTTTAAAGGCTATTGTATTTGTTACAGATATTGATGAGAAGACTAGTGTTGAAAATTTAAGAAGGATTGAAACAGAAGAAGAATTTTTTAAATTACAAAATTTGATTCGACAAGTTAGCGGAGATGAAGTAAAAGAGCCTCCTAAATTTAATGAGAATCCTATGGTTGCTCTTATTAAGGCAAAAGGACGTTGGCGTGAAAGGCTTAAAAAGAAAAAAGGCAATAAAAATTCTATAGGATTAGACAAAATGATTGTTGCAATTTGTTGTATGAATTTAGGTCTTAATCCACTTAATATCGGAGAGATTTCTTATTTATCTGTGCAAGAATTATTCGCTTTAGCACAGAAGAAAGAACAATATGAAACCGAATTAAGAATTATGACAAGTAATCCATTCGGGAGTAAGAAAAAAAGAAAACCATTAGAACATTGGTTATATGGAAAAGATAAATAACTCATATAGGAGGATACATACATGGCAAGTATTCTTGAGCGTTATGGTATCAAAGAAGTAGCAAATTTAACTTTCTATTCTATTGATGCTAATACGGGTCGTCCAAGAACTCCTGTTCTTTATATTGATACTGCCAAAGTAACTACTGTTGAGTCTACTGCCGAAACTACGTATGCTCAAGGTGGACAAGGTAACGGCAGACTTCTTGCATGGGACTTTGGTAAAGAAATTACTATGTCTATTGAAGACGCGGTATTTTCTCCTAAATCACTTTCCATTATGTTTGGTGAGGGTGATAAACCTGCTCCATTATTAAATAATGGTGACGTAACAGATGTTACTAATTATAATAATAAGCGTAGGATTTATAAAACTATTCAGTTGAATACTTTAGATGTTGCTGGTGCTTTAGCAAAAGATGCAACTGGTATTGCTGTAGTAAAACTTATTAATGAAGCATTAGGAAATGTTAATGATAGCGCTATTACTGACGCAGCATTAGTAGGTCCAGCTTCTACCAATAAGATTAAATGGGATAGTACTTTTGGTCATATTACTTTTACTTCTGCTTTTTCCCAGATTGGCGGAGATTATCCAGCATATGCTTTAGCATTAACTCCAAGCACAACTACCCCAACTATTAAAAATGTAGATGATGATAGTTCTAGTAATTATACTGATTATGCGACTTATAGTGGTAGTCCTGCTTCATGGTCTATTGCAGCTAAAGGAGATCCTAAACTTTTTGCAAGCCTTTATCTTAACCCAGATGACGGTTTTGTAATTAACGTAGGCCCAGATAGCTTCCCAGGAACTTATTATATTACCGCTGATACTTATGCTCGTTCTGAAGCCAGCGGTGAAGATCAGTTCTTCCAGATTATTATTCCTAAGGGTAAAGTTACATCTGAGAATACTCTTACTCTTGAAGCAGAAGGAGATCCGACTGTCTTTAATATGAATGTACAAGTACTTCGTGCAACTGTAAATAACAAGAATGTTATGATGCAATTAGTTCAGTACTCATTCGGTACTGGTTCTTCTACTGAAGCTACCAACTTTATTGATCAGAGACTTCAGTCTACAGCCAATCCAGATTAATTTGAGTGGTTATTTCAACCACTTCCAAAAGGGCGTGGGGAACCGCGCCCTTTCTTATTATAAAAGAGGTAGTAAATGGATAATACATTGTTCGGAATGAAAGAAGTATATGAATGTACTCTTAAAGCTACTTATGATATAGAGATAGGTGGAAAAAAAATTCAAGCTGGCGAACCGATTGTAGTGTTTAATTCGCTGCAAATGGTAAACTTTAACGAATTTAAAGAATATATTCATGCTCGTGGCGGCTATGGAAATCAAGTATGGGTATCTTGGGAAAGAACGAAAGAATTAGATATTAATTTTGCTCAAGGAATTTTTTCTAAGGTTCATTTATCGTTATTAAGTAATGTGGCGATGCAAGAAGAACCGGTAATTGTTCCTATGTGGGAAGAATTAGAAACTAATTCATTATCTCAAGTAACTTTAAAACACCTTCCTGCCGACACGGATATTTGGGCTTATGATAGAGCAACGGGAAATCATCTTCGTGGCAGTATAGATGGGAAAGTAATTACATTTAGAAATGTAGAGCCATATACTTATGTTCAAGTAAGTTATAAATATGATTGTGGACCGAATGATGTAATTCATTTAGGCCGTCATTTTTTAAATGGATATTTTCAATTAACCATGAAAACGCGCCTTAAAGATGATGTAACAGGGAAAACAGTAACTGGAGTGTTCTTCGCTCCGCAAGTAAAACTAATGTCTGATTTCTCTATTAGGTTAGGAAGTGGAGCAGCCTCACCGGCAATTAGCAGATTTACTGTTAAGGCATTTCCTACTGGGTCAAAAGGTAGCGAGAAAGTTATGGATTTCATCTTGCTAGACGATGACATAGATAGTGATATTTAATCGGCATTAGTATAATGCCGATTTTTTATTTAGTGAGGTGAGAACGGGTGGCAAAAGATTATGTACAAAAAATAACCATAGATGCCTCAATGCAAGTTGATGGTGTGCGTAAAGGTATTGCTGACATTCAAAATAGTTTTAAAAATTTAAAATTAGATAGTAATGCTACAAAAGGGGTTTCAGAAAGTATCGCAAAACTAGAAGCTAGTTTGAAAAAATTTGAAGAAGTAGCTTCGCATGATATTAAAAATTCTTCTGATAATAAAGCTTTCCAAAAAAGTTGGGCTGAAGTATCACGTTATATTGATGAAGTTAATTTAAAACTTAAGAAATTAGGATTAGATCCAAAAAAATTAATTCCTAATGAAAATCTTAAGAAATTAAATGAATTAAAGACAAAAATTTTAGAACTTCAAGAATCTCAAAATGCTAAAAAGGCTAAAAGGGATACTTTAAAAGAGAATTATGAAAATGCTGCTGCCGCTCTTGATCAATTAAAAGCTAGACAAGCAGAACTAAACAAAACTTTAGAGTCTTCTAGTAATAGAAACGAGTTAGCTGAAACTTATGAGCAAGCAAAAATTAAAGCAGAAGAATTAAAAGAAATTAGAGATGAACTAAACAAAAAATCTTCTGGATCTTCTGCTGAAGAAAGAGCTAAAGCGCAAATTAATTATGAGCAGGCCGCAGATCAAGCAAAAAAAGCTCATGATGCTCTTAAAGATTACGATAAAGGTTTAGAAACTACTAAGAAAGAATTAGAAGAGGTTAACGCTGCTATTGCTAACTCTAATGTCGACCAATTAGAAAAGGAATGGAAAGAAGCAGCAAAAGCAGTTGGCTCTGCTAATTTAAAAGAAGTAAAGGCTGAGCTTCAAGAGTTGACTACTGTTGACTTAAGTAAGTTAAATATGAGACAACTCTTAGAACTTATTGATCAAATTGCAGCAGATGAAACAAATAAATTAAGTCCAGCTACTCAGAAGGCAGCAGATACATTAAGATTACTTATTGAAGGCATGGAAAGTGGTCAACAAGCTGGAGATAAGTTAGCTTCGGGAATTAATGATGCTTCTGAAAGTTCTGAAGATTTTAATAAACAAGTCCAGGCATTATCTAATCAGATGACGCAATTCTTTAGTTTAACTAGTGGATGGAATTTATTAAAACGTTCAATTAGTAGTGCTGTTGATGTAGTAAAAGAATTGGACGAGGCTATGACAGGTATCGCTGTTGTATCTGAATATGATTTAAGCGATATTTGGGGCATGAGATCTGATTTTTCTCAGCAAGCAACTCAACTTGGTGTATCTACCTTAGATTTAGTAAATGCTACAACTTTATATGTACAGCAAGGCTTAAATTTAAATGATGCGATGCAAGTCGCTGTAGAAACCATGAAAATGGGACGTATAGCAGGTCTTGATGGTGCTGATGCAACAGAAAAAATGACGGCGGCGCTCCGTGGTTATAATATGGAATTAACAGAAGCGCAACACGTTAATGATGTTTATTCTAACTTAGCTGCAAAATCTGCTTCAAACCAAGAGCAATTAGCAACAGCTATGTCTAAAACAGCATCTATTGCATATAACTCAGGCGCTTCTTTTGAAAATATGTCAGCGTTTTTAGCACAAATTATTGAAACGACTCAAGAAGCCCCAGAGACCGCTGGTACAGCAATGAAAACGATTATTGCTCGTTTTCAAGAATTAAAGAAGCCATTAGAAGAAATTGGTGAAGTTGAAGGCGAAGTTGTTGATGCCAATAAAATTGAAACAGCATTAAAAAGTGCCGGAGTAGCTCTTAGAGATGCGAATGGACAGTTTAGAGATTTCGATGATGTAATTTTAGAATTATCTAGTAAATGGGATAAACTTGATAAAATGACTCAACGTTATATTGCTACAACAGCTGCAGGTTCAAGACAACAATCCCGTTTCATCGCATTATTAGATAATAATGAACGTTTACTTGAATTAACAGGTTATGCAACAAATAGCGCTGGGAAATCTCAAGAACAATTTAATAAAACTTTAGAAAGTTTTGAAAGTAAAATAGCTAAATTACGTAATGAATTAGATATATTTTATACTAATTTAGCTAATAATAGAGTTGTTAAAGATTTAGTAGATTTAATTACTAATTTAATACATGGATTTAATCAATTAATTGAACCATTAGCTAATTCAGAAAACATATTGGCAAATTTAAGCGGTGCATTAATTGAAATTGGTGTTATCGCTATTGGATTTAGACTAGCGTTAATGGCAATTAAGGGTGCGGCTGATAAAGCAACCGGTTCAGTAGTTGGATTAGCTGCAGCAATAGAGGCAGAATCTAAAAGTGCTACAGTGGGAAGTATTGGAACATTAAAATTAGCAGCTTCGTTTAGCGTACTCAAAAAAAATATAATGTTTTTCCCACAACTCTTAAAACAATTAATACTTGGTTTTAGAGGAGTTACAGCAGCTGAGGCACAAGATGCAGCTGCAAAAGCTACTGCGGCCGCTGGAAATGAAGCTTTAGCAGCCGCGCAAGGAAAAGCAGCAGCGAGCGCATATGCACTTGGAACTGCTCTTAAGGCAGCGTTTCCATATTTGTTACTAGCGGGGGCTGCAGTTGCTGCTTTTGTTCTTATTAAAAATTCTCTTGAAGCTGATGCAAAAGCTGCTGAAAAATCTGCTGAAAAATTAAAAGAATTGCAAGAAGCAGCAGATGAAGCAAGTACTCAGTTAGAAGAAATGAAGCAATTATCTTCAGATTATTCAACTGGAGTGGAATCTTTAAAAGAATTAGATAAAACTACTTCTGAATATGCTGATACGTTGGAAAAAACGAATGAACAAGCAAAAGAATTAATTAATACTCTTGGATTAGCAAGTGCGTATACTATTGATGAAAATGGAATAATTCAAATTGATGAAAACGCATTAGCAGATGCTCAAAAAAGGTTGCAAGATAATTATTATCAAACATTGCAAGATCAATATAATGGTGAAATTGATAATATTTTGAAGCAACAGCAAGCAAGAAAAACTGATTTAATTCAAAAATCACAAACATCTTCATATGTTAAAAATGATTTAGACCCAATAATGGGTTATGATACTGAAGCATTATATAATTTTTATGAAATAAATCAAGAAAATATTGATAAAATGCTTCAATCTATGGTTAATCATATGAGTGATGCAGACTATGAAGTTGATGAGAGCTTAGTTAATAAAATATTAGCAGACGTTTTTGGAGATTCTGCAACTGATTTTGAAAAAAAATATATAGAGGATCACTTAGATGCTTTACGAGAATTGGCAGATGGTGAAAAAAATGCTGCTGATATGATAGAGTATTATGTTTCTGAAAAATTAAGAAGTAAAATTCAAAAAGAAACAGAAAATGAAGCTCAAAGAATTGCAACCAATAGTGAAGGTGAAACAGATATAGGACTTCAATATAATATAGAAGGGGCATTACATACTTTAATTTCAAATTCTAGTTTATTTGCAGTTACTGTAAAGGACTTAGAAGTCGGGTCTGAAGAATACTTGGCCGCAATAGAAAATGCTGATTTTTCACGTTTAGAAAGAATTTATACTAATGCGATTGAATCTATTTTAAATAATAAGAATGTGCAGCAATATGATGGTTTGGCTGAGGCTATTATAAATGGATTAGCAAACGGGAAATTAGATTTTTCTAGCTTAATGCTTAATGAAGAAGCTATTATTAAATTGCAAGATGAAGATTTATTACAATTATTAGGTCCAGAAGGTATTTCTGCATTAGAAGATGCCGGAATAAGTATGACAGATTTAGCTAATGCAATTAATGGTATAGATTATCAAGAAATTGTTTCAGCTATCAAGCAATTTGCTGGAGAAAATAATAAAACTGCTGTACAAGCAATTGAGGATTTGCAGACTGGGAAATTTACTAGTCTTGAAGATTATAATAATGCAGATGCCTATAAAGAATTATTAATTTATTTAAACCAGGTCTCAGATACTTATGGAGACATTACTGACGAGGTTAGTATTCTTAATAAAGAATGGTTAATAGGTACAGAAGAATATACTCAAGCGTTAGAAATTGCTCAAAATTATCTTGCAAAAATGAATATTTCACAATTGCAAGATAATGTACAAAAAGCAAAAGATGCGATTGATGACTATTTGAAGAAAAATCCAGGTGAATTAAAATTAGAAGTTCCTTCTAAAGAGTATAAAGCGTTACAAGATGATTTGGATAAAGCTGAGTTTGAAGTAAAAGTTGCTATTAAAGCAGAAGGCCGTCAGAATATCTCTGAATTAACAAATGATATTAATCATTTTGCAGATGCTTTTGATGTAATTAATGAAAATTTGCAGGTTACTGCGTCTGACTTTTTAGATTTAGTTGATGTTTTTCCAGAATTAGCTGAAGGTATTGAGGTACTTGACGATGGTATGATTCAACTTAGTGAAGACTCGGTTAAAGCAGCTCAAGAAGCTGGTCAAGGTCAAATTGATGCAATGGCAGATGCAAAAATTGCTGAATTAGAAATGCAGCAGGCTGCGGCCCAAGCTACTGTTAATTACTATAAAGCTTTAGTTGATGCAGCAGATAAAGCGGCTGAAGCAGAAGTTAATACAGAAGAAGATAAAACACAAGCAATTAATAATTTAGAACATCTATTAGCTCAAGCTGTTGTTAATTATGCTAATGAAACCAATGAAGGAGTAACTGAACAGGCTGAAAATACAGCGACTAATATAGGCGAAGCATCTGCGGCCGCTGGAAACACGGCTATGACGAATGGCCAACGTATGGCTACTAATGTTATAGATAACTTAGATGCTATCGCAGAGGAAGGTGATTTATCAGCTGGCGCCGTTGCTGAAGCTCATGGTGAAGCTGCAGGAATAACTAATACTGCATGGTATCAAGCAGCTTCTAATGCTGTAGCATATTTAAATAGATTGGCACAAGCAGTTAATAAAGTTGCTAAAAAATCTTTTACTTATGATGAGAAAGAAGGATTAGTTGAACATCCAAGTAGCTTAACACCATTACCTACTGATAGTTCAGTTGATTATCAAAGTGTAGATAAGGCTTACGCTAATCGTCACCAAAAAGGAAAAGCATCGGTCACCGGACCAGAAATGCTTAGCGGCGAAGTAGATTTAAGTACAACAAGTGCAGCAAAAATAGCAAAACAATTATTAGACAGCGAAGCTTTTAGGAATCAATTTAAAGCTGATGCAGCATCTCGTTTAGCTGATGCTCAAGCTACCTTGGCTGATATTAACGCTCAAATTGCTACTATTGAAGGTCTTAGAAAACAAGCTAATAAAAAATTAGCTGATAAAACTAAAAATACTGGTTCTGGCGGCTCTGGAAGCAGCGGAGGCGGTGGTGGCTCTGGAAAAGATGCTGAAAAATGGGTTCAAAATTATGACTGGCTTTATAATTTATTACAAGAAATTAATAAATTAGAAAGAAATGTTAATAAATTACAAAAAGAGCGTAATAGATTAATTAATAATAATAAAAATGATGCAAAAAAGATGCTAGAAATGGCTAAAGAAGAAGAACGCTTACTTCAAAAACAATTAGCAGATCAGCAATTATTGCAAGTAAAAAGGTTAGAAGAATTAAATGCAATAGAAGATCAATATTCTAAATATAAAGCAGAGAATGGAAAAACTTATGATTTTACTAAATATGCTTCATATGATCCAAATCTTGGATATACTGTAATTGATTATGATACAATCTCTCAGTTAGATTGGACTGAAGATATAGGAAAAGCTTTTGAAGGATATGTATCTTATTTAGAAAATATTCAAAAAGATTTAGAAGGTATCGAGGATCAGATTGGTGATCTTCAAGATGCTGTTGTTGAAAATCAGAAACTTGGAAGAGATGAGTATATTCAATTTGAACAAGATACTATTAAAGCATTAGAAACATTAAGACAAGAAGAAATTGATGAATTACAATCGGTTTATAATGCTATTAATAATGGTAATCAAGCAACTATTGATGCTTTAAACGCTGGTATTGAAGAATATAGAAATCAAAGAGAGCAAGATGATGCACTTAAGGATATTGGTCAGCAAGAACGTAAACTTGCATTAATGATGACAGATACGTCTCAAGCAAATCAATTAGATATATTAAATGCTCAAAAAAGTTTAGACGATGCTAGACAAAATTATACCGATAGTTTAATAGACAAGGCTATTGATAATATGTCTAAACAGGCAGAAGAAGCTCAGAAACAAAGAGAGCTACAAATCCAATTAATGGAAGAGCAGCTTAAATATGACTTAAAAAATGGTATAATAGCAAAAGAAGCGCAAGAATTATTAGATGCTTGTTTTAATAGAGGAGACTCTTCACTTTTACTTCAACTTTTTGGAAAAGTTGATGGTATTAAATCTATGGGATTTGCAACAAAAGAACAATGGACAGAAACATTGAAAAATTCATTTGAGCAAGCGTATACATATGCTAATAGGAATGGATTAACTTATACTTCAAGAGTGGCAAAAGAAGAAGCAGAAAAACAAGAAGCAGCTAAAAAAGCGCAAAAGCAAGAAGAGGCACGAGAAGAAGCAAGGAAGACAGCTGCAAGAAAACAAGATGCTATAGATCAAGATAAAGCACGTCAATCTACTAAGGAAGCAGCACTTGCAGGAGCAACAACTGTACCAGAAGCGATAGATGCTTTAAATAGAACTACAAAGTTATCCAACACTGATCCATATAAAGATACTTTCGCCTCAGGAAAAGGAGCTGAATTAAGATTAAAAACTGGGCAAAAAACTGCCGCGATGTATCCAGATCTCAATAGACCGTCTGGTGTTAGTGTAGAAGCGGAAGATACTTATCGCGGGATTGCAGAATTTATTGCTCAGTATCCTAGCCAGGCAGGCTGGGGTAATAGAGGGGATATTCCAGCTTTAACTAAAAAATTATCAGAAAAATTAGGAGATGGCGGTGCTTTAAGAGTTTTACAGATTATAGAGAGTATATATAATAAAAAAGCGGGGTCTTTACCGACGCATTATGCAGGAGATGTAAAATGGATGTCAGAGCGCTATGGATATTCTGCATTTGCCACTGGCGGTCTTGCTGATTTTACTGGTCCAGCTTGGCTTGACGGTACTAAATCAAAACCAGAGTATGTTCTTAATGCTGAACAAACTGAGAAATTCTTTGATTTACTTGATTTTACAAGAGATATAGGAACTACTGATAATTCTACTTTAATAGGAGATACGTATTATAACATTTCTATGAGTAATGAAATTGCATCTGATTATGATGTAGACAGTATGTGGGATGAAATGCAAAGAAAAATTTATGAAAATGCCGGTTATAGAAATGTTCAATCATTAGATTTTGGTAGGAGGTAAGGAATGGCGATGATAAACCGCGCCGGACTAAACGGACGAGGTGATTTTATAGGGTTTACCTTTAATGGTCGTCATTCATCTGAGTTTAACATTATACAAGTTTCTAATGGAAATAGAATGGGGAAGGAAATACTTCCTTCCCCTAAAGATGTTACTGCTCAGGTGACTGGAGTAGATGGATCTTATTATTATAATTCAACTTATGGGAATAGAACTTTTAGTATAAATTTTGCTTTTGATGATTTACGAGAAAATGATTTTAGAGCTATGCAATATTGGTTAAATACTAAAGAACCTGCTCAGTTAATCTTTGATGAAGAGCCTTATAAATCTTGGACTGTTAAAATAAATAATGCTCCTAATATTAAATTTATTTGTTTTGATGAGATATTAGGTGGAATGAATACTCGTATTTATAAAGGTGAAGGAATAGTTAATTTTATTAGTTATTCTATTATTGCAAAAGCCCCATTTCCATTTTTAGAAGCATATAATTGGGATTATATTAATAATAAATATTATAAAACAGATAGGAATAATACTAAGGATCAAAGTGAATTACAATTACAGGCAATAAAAACATTGGATTCAAGGATTCTTGGAAATAATCCAACTATAGAGGTCCCTACTGGTTGGAATAATTTTGATGAATGGAAGGGAACATCAAGATTAAAAGCTCAAAAAGATTTAGATTTAAAAGCAAGCGGTTGGGAAAGTATCTCAAATGGTCAAAAATTAAGTGCAGATCAGACAGGTACGGCGAACGGATTAAAGATTTACAAGGCATCTTATGGTAAAAATTTTAGTTGGACTGGTACGCCACCTTTTAATCAAGATGATATTTTAGTTAGTGATTATTTATATCGTCGTTATGGATATTTGTCTGAAACAATTTTTGGCGGTCTTTCTGATTATTCTAAAGATAGTTATAAAATTTTATTAGACGCTCCAAATGCTAATCGCTATAAAACAGAAAAGAAACAGGGTGGTACGACAGATACTGGTTGGGCTTATGCTAATCAAAATATTAAAGATGTAGATTATAGAAGAAAATTAACAAGAAATCCTAATAATCCTAATGCTTATGTCCAAACATCAATTGCTTATTCTGATATTTCTACTTCTCGTGGAGGATTGGGTGGAAGTGTTACAGTTACTGATAATTGGGCAGGAAAAATTGGGCCAGTTAGAGGTATTACTGGAAAATGGTGTCATGTATATAATCCTGGAAATTATAAAACTAGTCCTAAGATTATTATTAGTGTATTAGATAAGAGAAGTATGATTACAAGAAGTCGTTGTAATTATAATTTAGCAAGTATTGTTAAAAATGATAATGGAACTTATACATTAATTAATAAAGGTTTGGGTAATTATAGCGATTGGAGATATGCAACGATTACTCTTTATCCATACTATGACGAGGTAGATTTTTCTACTGCGAAGCTTACTGAAGATGATGTTATTGGTAGAATCAGTTTAGACTTAACAAAATTAACACCCAAATCTTCAGAAAGAGATAATGCGACTACTAGTGGAACTACGATTACAATTGATGGCAAGCCTACTAATTATAATTATGTAATTGATTGCGAATTAAGACTTCTTTATAGGATATCTACTTTTGATACAAATCCAGACCAAGGATGGGGTCCGGCAAGATCATCAAGCGGTATCCCCAACCCATATAAATATTATAATACAACTTTTGTTCCTACAAATGATATTCGTAACAATGCTATAATCGCAGGAGATTTTTTTGAAATTCCTCCATATGAATTGGAAGAATGGAAAGGTAGAAAAGTTAAACCAGGAAGATATTTAATTGCATTTAATAGTGCTGCGGCAGCCTGTGTAGGACCTTTTATATGGACAAGTAAACATTTTGAAGCGAATACTCCAGAAACGGATTATTCTTGGGCAGCTCAACGAGTTGTATGGGATATTAATTATCTCTAGGAGGCACATATGGAAAATAATATTATAGAAAAATATGAACTTTCTGTATGGGAAGATGTTGTGCTTTCTAAAAATGAAGAATATCTAGATGAACAAAAGATTGCTATTATAGGAGCTAGTGGATGGGATTCTCCAATTAAAGCATATAATGTTACTTTAACAGAAAATATTAATGGAGAAAAAACTTTAACCTTTAATATTCTTCGAAAATATCGTAATGATAAAGGTGAGTTAATGGATAATCCATTTATTCCTATCCTTACGAATGAGAGAAAAATAAAATTAAGAATTGGAGAACCATATAATTTTTATAATGATAAAGGAGTATATGACGATACAATTCCTATTCAAGAAGATAAAGAAGATAGATGGATAGATTTTCTTATTAAAACAGTTGATGAAAATAAGAAAAGCTATGTCAATACTTTTACCTGTAAAGAAGCTTATGTGACAGAACTAGGAAAAAATGGTTATGCTACTACCCTAAAAACTGAACTTGAAAATAATTATGGCACTTTAAATGAATTAGCCGCAAGAATCTTAGAACACAGCGGTTGGACAATTGGCAGTAACTATATTCCAAAAGAATATAGTAAAGAGATTTTATTTATTCCAGTTCAGACTCAAGCAAATACTAAAGTTAGCATTACCAAAATGGTTGGGAATAATACGGGAGCGGGTAAAAAAGTAAATCAATTAAAGCTTTACGCTTTTTATAGCGAATTAGAAAATATTGATGGAGAATGGCATTTAACGACTGATAAACCACAAGTGTATTATAAAGAAGATGGTTTTTCTACTGACGATGCTGATGACGAAAGAGTAATTATTGATGAAAATGATGAATATAACTATTTAGTTACTGATACAAATGGAATTAGTACTGATTTAGTTTGGACACCATTAGATTCTGGTATTCAAGGTAAAAGAATTGTTGAATCAAATGTAACTCATTATGAGTCAGTTAATAATAGATACGTTACTGATTATAAGGTAATTAAATCAGTAAATGGCGCGAAAGTTGGCGCAGTTGTATACGGATATGAAACAGCTGAATATTTAAATTCAGAAAGCGTTCAAAATTACGTAACTAATAGTTCAAATTTTGTATCAACTACTGGTTGGCTTAGTGACGATGATGTAGATGCTAAAGATTTAATTACCTATCCTAATTCTACAAAAGCTAGCGGATATGCAAAAAATTGTTTAATTATTAAGAATAACAGTAAGAAAACTACTAGGGTTTGGAATAGTGGTTTAATAGATAGACATATTACTATTGAAGAAAATAAAAAATATGTTATTAGATTTAGGGCAAGAGCTGTTAATTTAAACAAAGGGAAAGTTAATCCTAAAAATGAAGTTGATTTAACACTTCCGACTGAAGGTAAACTATATGTAGGTATTCGTGATTGGAATAAAAGAGCTGATTCTGATTCTAATTATGGATTTATTAAAGGTATGAAATTTTTGGTTAAATATCCAAATACGTCAGAATCAACAGCGAGTAATTATACAGGATATGGTTTTGTAACTCCAGTTAAAAAAGAAGAAAGATTAATCACTATAAATAAATGTCATGCTGATGAAGCTGGATATACTTATGTTATTCTTCAAGCTGGAGAAAGTATATCAGCGACAAATATGCATCCAGTTGGAGTTACTATTTCAACTACAAAAAATAATTCTCAGGCATCTTGGCTATTTGAAGATATTCAATTTTTTGAATATAAAGAACAACAATATAATGGACATATGATTCCATTATTCCCAGGAGATTTACCAGAAGCAACCTATAATGTAGAAACGCATTTTTATACTGTTAATAATGGGAATACAGTTATTCTTCCAGCTAAGCCAAACAATTATCAGGTATGCAAAAGATCAAATTATGCGGCTGTTAGACACTTAGAGATTGAAAAGAGTAATTATTTTAATAATATTAATAGCTTAGCAGAATTATTTGAAGTATGGGTTGGTTATAGAGTTGCGCATCAAAAAGATGGAAAGATATTTAAAGTAAATGGACAGCCAAAAAAACAAGTTATTTTTTCTAAATTTTCTCCATTTGACCAAGAAAATTGGGCTGGTTTTAAATACGGTATTAATGTTGATGATATCAAGCGTAACACTGTAAGTGATTCAATTTCAACTAAAATTATTGTTAATGATAATGTTAATGAATTTGCAAAAGATGGCATTTGTTCTATCGTAAGGGCATCAGACAATATTAGTGGAGAAAGAAATTTATTTAATTTTGACTATTACGTGAATCAAGGATTATTAAGTCAAAGTCAGATGACTTATGATTTATATAATGCTAAAAATGGTTATTTAGCAAAACTGGGGAAAATTAATAAAGATCTTCTTCCACTTAATGAAAAGATTCAAACTATTATTACAGACGGCGATCGTTATGAAGAATATTATAATCAATATTCTGCAGCAATGCTTAGCTTAAGTTCAGAAATTGATGAGCAACAACGTTTAGTAGAGTCGGCTGAAGGATTAGATAATACACCATATAAAGAAGGATTAGAGCAAACTTTAAAGACAATGAAGGCTAGAAAAAATAGTTTTCAGAAAGGTTTGAATGGCTATCTTGATAAAGCTAATGAATGTTATAAAAAGGTTTATGGCAATTCTGATAAAACTATTACATATCAAGGATTTTGGAATAGTGCAAATAGTTATTCAGAAGGTACATTTGTTAGAATTGGTAGTCAATTTTATAAGGCAAAGCAAACCAACGTTAATAAAAAGCCCACTGGTGGAAATGATGATAAATATTGGGAAACCTCTACTAAAACTAAAGCTAGTAAAACATTATATAATAAATCCTTGGTATTATCTGATGACAAGCGCATATTAGATGAGCAATTTTATAAAAAATATAGCAGATTTATTCAAGAGGGTACTTGGTCAGACAGCAGCTATATAAATGATAATAGTTATTTCTTTGATGCTAAAAAGATTTTAGCCCAATCAGCTTATCCAAAAGTTACTTATACGATTAGTGTTGTGGACATTAGTGGTATTAAAAAATATGCAGGGTATACTTTTAAAGTTGGCCAGCGGACTTATTTAGAAGATACTGATTTCTTTGGGTGGATCTATACAGACTCTCAAGGTGTTGAAGATCTTGGAAATTGGAAAACTCCTTTTAAGAAAGAAGTTATTATTTCTGAAAGGACTAGAAATTTTGATGATGCAAGTAAATCTAAAATTACTGTTCAAACTTATCGTAATCAATGGAAAGATTTATTTTCAAAATTAACGGCAGCGACACAAACTTTAAGTTTTAATTCTGGTGGCTATCAACGGGCAGCAAATCTTGTAGATGAAACTGGTCAATTAAAAGTTAATAAAGTATTAGAAGCATTAAATAAAATTAATACAACTAGTCAAAAAATTGAGTCAGTTACAACTACATCTGGTTTTACTGTAAACATGGGCGAAAATCTTTATACAGGAGTTACAATTAATAGTTTAGTTGGTCAAATTGATGTAGATACTATTAATATTACATCAGCTGCTAATGATTATGCTTTTACCTGGGATGCAGCAGGACTCAATGCTTATCTTAAAAATGCGTCTAATAAAAATCAAGGTATTGATGGTCAAGTATATGTAAGATACAACAATCTTGGTATCTATGGAACTAGTAAAGGGGAACAAATTGATACCGCGCTTAATTTAATTGGTGATAAAAATGAAGCTGAAAAAATTAAGGCTATTAAAGATTATACAACTTTTTTCCTTACTTGGGACGGTCTATATCTTAATTCTGATAACGGTAATTTAAAGCTTGATCCGCAGCGTGGTCTTGAAATTTACTCTGGAGTTAAATGGCCACTTGCTACATTAAAATCATATGATTATATTTATGATGGTCTTGGTGAAAAATATACGAAAAACGATGCTGTTCCACTAGTAACACTTGGCCGGCTTGGTCTTCCTTATTCCGCAGTTAGTCCAGTATATGGATTACGTCTTCGTAATAATGATGGTTATATTACAATGGAGACTAGTAATACTGGTAATTTAATTTTAAGGAATCAATTAAGAGTTGGTGAATTTGGAGCTGAAAGAAATTATACCCATCAAGTAGAAGAAACAGCATATATCTTAAAGACTTATAATAGAGTTAATGATGAGTTTGGCGGTTATATTGATTATGTTATTTATAGGATTACTTTAAAAAATACTCCGGCACCAAATACTGTCGTTACAGTTGCTAATATAACGAATGATTTCAATAATCCAGTTATAGAATTTAATGTCGGAGCAGACAGCCATACGCCTTCTAATGATTGGAACTATGATGCTGAATCCAATACTTATTGGACAAGTCGTCAAATTGATCAGTTCTCTCAACAAGAAATTAATCCTATTCCAATTAGTAATGGTTTTTATTTCACACATTATATAATCACCGAAACTATCATGCCGTATGTTGGTCTTAATGGAGATGGTATTGGCGATAATCCAATAGTATTTTATGCCGGTTATTCTCCAGCGTTTGAGACCACAAAATCATCTGAATATGAAAAAGCGCCGTTTAAAATTCATGCAGATGGAACTTTTATAGCTAAACGAGCAAATATTACTGGTACTATTAATGCAACTGATGGATATTTCTCTGGTGCAATCAAAATCGGCAATACTGCTGGAATAAATGGCGATTCTAATTCTGCATATGTATTTTATGCAGGAAATGGTGATAGTACAGAGCCAACTTTTTCTGTTTCTCCAAATGGTCAAATGATTGCAAATGATTCAATGATTCGTGGGAATAGTACCATTGAGGGGACTATTTTTGCAAATCAAGGAAGAATCAATAGATTATTTTTAAATAATTCTCCAGAGGATAACAGTTCAATTACAAGTTATATTGGTGCTAATACTGGTATAGAAGGAAGAAGTGGTGAGTCTGATGCCGGTTTAGTTTACATTAATATTCATGCTGGAGACTTTGCTGTAGATAATCGAGGATATTTCTATGGTGAAAAATTATTCCTTGTTAGAAATACTAATTGGTATGGAATTGGTCATCCAGACTTTACGCAATCTACTGCATTAAATTATGGTGATTATTATAATATAGTAGTTGGACCAAATCAAATTATTGATGAGAATGAAAATTATACTTCTTATTTCTTTACAGTTTATAATCCAAATACTGAAATTAATAATAAAAATCTTATCTTTGGCGTTCGAGATAACGGATCTATTGAAATGGCAGGCACGTTATTTGCTAATGGATTAGATCTAACTGGTGCATTAAAAGTACACGGAGAAGATGATTCAAATAGAATTGTCATCGACGGAGACAATGGTAGAATTTATGCTAATAATGATTTTGGTGATGTATGGTGGGTTAATAAAGATGGCAGCGCTGAGTTTAATAATGTAAAAGCAAGAGGGAAAATTGCTACAACAGTATTTGAATATGATAAAATTTCAGCTGTCGGTGGTAATATTGCTATTACTCCTAGCGCTTTTTTGGTAGAAGAATGTATTTCAACCGTTATTATTGATGGAAAGAATGGTTTTGAAACCGTCTCAACAGATTTAGATTTGTGGCATGATGGAGACGATGTTTTAGTTAGCGTATTGGTAGAAAAGGAATCGGAATTAGAAGGTCAAGTTTCAGAAGAAGTATATATACATGGTAGTATTATTACAATTAAAGATGATTTAAATGATTCTTCAATTAATACATGGTCTATTACTAGATCGCCTACGTCAATAAATCCTCAGATTGATCCAAACCCTCCAGAAATATTATCAATTAAGCCTTCTGTTATTTCTATGGAAAATAATCAACAGATTGTAACTGAATATAAGATAATATTTAACGGTGGGGTTGATGAAGACGGCGCAATTATAGAAAAAATATTATTTTTACAATATAATACAACGAATGATAAATGGGTTCCTTCTGGCGAACTTCCTTTATGGGATGGTAATGATGAACACATTTGGGTTTCTACCCAGGAGATGTCTGTTTCTAATCAAGAGTATTCCTATGATGACGTTACTAAAATTCTACATTTTTCTTGGAGAGGAACATATCAAGTTTTAACTGAACAATGGGATATTGCCGTAGAAGAAATAGATAAAAATTATTTAATTCTTCATGATGCTCCTAGCAATGAAAGTGATGTGGCACAAGCACTTAATCGTATTTATCATATAGTTCCAGAGTTTATAGATGGAAGAAGTTATGCAACATTACCGAAAGGTACTTCTCTTATTAATATTAATCTTACTCATAATAGTATTTCATTGTCAGCTATGCAACCAGCTGGATCTACTATTTATATGACAAGTAATGATGGCGATAGCTTTAAATCTACAATGATTGGGTTCCTTGATCCGACTAGAATTAGTGAAAATAGTATATTTAAAAGCATATTAGAAGAGCAAACTTATTATGGATTATATAGCCAAAGTGCTTTCATTGAAGGGCGTGTATACTTGCCAAAAGCCGGTATTACTAATGAAGAGTTACAAGTTCTTGCTAGTTGGGATGGAACTGGCGATGTAGATCAAAAAGAAAAAGTTACAAAAGGGACTGGAAGTGAGGTTCGTATTTGGGCAGGTGCAGGTTATGCAGATATGCAAAATGCTCCATTTATTGTAACTCAAGATGGTACTTTATATGCCAGTCAAGGCGTGTTTAAAGGTAAAATTGAAGCTTCTGATAGTGAATTTTCTGGTCATATTAAAGCATCTGGTGTATTATTAGGAAATAAGGAAACTCCAGATTTTAGTCATTTCTATTATGCTTGGGCTGGAGATGATATAGATAATTCGAATATTGATACTGATGTTCATAATTATATCGCTGATTTCAATAGATACGGATTAAATATGTGGGATTCATTGACGATATTTTCAAGATATTATAATGGATTTTATAAAGATGATAATGATAATTGGATATATAGTCCTGATCTTTATACTGCGACCGAATATACTAAATATGGGTATGATTATTGGAATGATAATACTAATCAAGCGGATTTCATTAAAAAAGGTTATTGGAGAGATAATGCTTGTCCGTTCCCAATATTTACAATATTAGATAGAACGAAAGATCTTCAAACGATTCAGCCTCGTATAAGTGCAACAAATTTACAGCTTTGGGCTGCTTCTGATAATTCTTTTTATAATGTATTAACAAATCCAAATCCTAGCCCAATATATGGTATTAATTTAAATAGTGATCATATTACATTCACGAAATATTCTATTCCTATTGGTGGCGATTCTGATGATTCTAGTAGCATAAATATTAACAATGCTAACTATGATACTATTGCCGATGCTCTTTGGAATCCATCTGATGAAAATAATAAATTATTTTCTATCGGACATATCTACTTAGGTGATTTAAATAATACAGAAATTATTGGTGCTGTTACAAATACCTTTACTTTTGCTAATGCAACTGGTCAGTCAGCTATGATTATACATAATGATACTAAGAATAGTGTTATAGTCGGCTCGCAGACTAAAGATGTATTAAATTTCTCTGATAAAATACAAATTGAAATAGAAAATAATGGGATTACCTTCAACTACATAGGAGGCGAATGATGGCAAGCGGATCAATTAGAATAACAAATATTCCAATTTCCGCCGGCGGTTATGATTACTCTCTGGGTGCGACGGCCGCATGGTCAACCACCCGGAGTGGTAATACCGTAACTGTGACTGGAAAAGTAACGACAGATTCTGGCCCATACTCTTTTAATTCAACTTATGCTATTAATTGTACGCTAGTGTGGGGCGGAGATGTAAAGAAAAGTATAGTTATTAAAGCTAGTGATAGTGGCTCAAGTATTTTTAATAGGGCTGCGAGTTACGAACAGAGTTTTTCTGTAAATGCAAACCAAACAAGTGTCGGTATGAGAGTTACTATTAATCATACTAATAATGCTAGCTCAGGTAGTGCAGAAGAAGCAATTACTTTTCCAGTAGGATGGACGGGAATTAGTTACAGTAAGGCACCGAAGCCAAAAATAACAACATATCCGTGGCGCGGAAGTGCTAGTGATATTAAATGGTATATATATAAAGGTACAGATGGCACTAGTAACGCAATTTCTAAATATACAACTTATTATAATAGGTATCAAAAATCAACTTCTAAATGGTTGGGATGGACTAAACAAAATGAATTTGCAGCAAGCGTATTTGGAAGCAATAGTTATGCTGAAGTCCCGTATGGAGGATCTGTTGCGGCAGGAGATGCTGTAAAATTAAAAGTAATTGCTACTGGAAAAATGGGTGATACGGTGGAAGTAGTTGAAACTGCAGTTTGGGATACTACGGTAGCTACTCAAGGGTTCCAAACGATGAATTCAACTCCAGATGCTCCAACTTTTAATACATCTTCTCCATTAACTCTTGGAAGCACTGTTAATGTTAAAATTAGTGCAAAAGACACTAGCACAAGTTATTATAATAATGGTAACTCATATTTAAGATTTTCGCTTACTACTTCTTCTAGTTCTACTGATTGGGAAAACAGTTCAACTGGAACTTATACAAATACTTTTACATATATAAAAAATGTTGCTAGTTTATTGACTAGTCGCGCGGGTTCTAATGTTACTTTATATGCTAAAGTAAACGACGGTTTTGCCACAACTTCAACAAGTAAGACTTATCAATGTGGAAAAACATTATCAGCTCCAGCGTTAAATTTTGATGGAAGTACAATAATACCTTATAATGATATATCTTTAGTTGTTAATGTTCCGCCAGTTCTTATTGATGGATATAGTCCATATTCTGGAGTAACAACGACAGTTAAATTATATATTAGCTATTCTTCATCTTCTGGATTTAAAGAATTAGTAAATTCAACTTATACTGGCAATAATGGTATAATGTTTACTAGCGGTATAACACGATCTGCTATTATTAGTAAATTAGGTAATCCTAGTAGTATCAGTAGTAAAGTTTATTTTAAAGCTTCTCATTCGATTAATGGATTTGATACTGTATATACAAGTGTAAAAAACTTATCTATTGAATTTCCTAGTTATGCTATTCCTACAATGAATTGGACTACTACACTTTATAGATACAATGGAGGTTCTCCATTGGGGAGATGTATTAACTCATCTGTTGGTATTCAAATAATTAATACTACTGATACTGCAGCACAAAAATTAAAATATGTATTTACTTGTAGTTCTGTTACAAAAACAGTCACGCCAACAACTGCCAATAGTACAACAAGTTTGAATGTTTCTACGCTAACTCGTTCAAAAACTTACAATGTATCTTATTCTATATATGAAAAAAGCACTGGTGTTTTATTAAAAAGTGGAACGATTACTGATTCAAGTTTTTATCTAGCGGTACAAATTAGTAGCGGATTAACAAGTAGTTTAAATATGACAGATAGTGAATTTTTTATTGTTCCAAATTCTAATATTAATCGAGTAGAAGGTACATATTCATTTAATGTAGGTCTTCAAGTTTATCAGGCAACAATAGATTTCTATTTAAATGATACAAAATTTGCTACAGAAACTATTAGTAAAGTAAAAGCAGAAGATGGCGGTAATCCAAATGTTAAAAATTTAACTATTACTATTACAAGTAGTGACAGTGGATATAAACCAACAAATGGTTATAAAATATCTGGAATAACTTGGAATAATCATTCTATAAGCACAATTAGTACGCCATCAATAAATATTAATGCAAATAATACTTTAAAAATAGTTGTAAGTGTTCGAGAATTATTTGCTAGTACAAAAACTACAACTTGGACCAATTACAGTAATACAAATAATAATTTTTCTACGACATTAACAAAAACTGTGACGAAAACTTTAACAGCAACAGCGTTACCTAATGTTACTGGAAAAACTGTGACTTTGCCTTTAAAGGCATAAAAGGAAGTGAGATATGGCAACTTATACAGAAATAGACGTAATTGTGCCACAGAGTGGTGGTTCTCCAGACACAAGTTCAGCTGAATATAAAACAAAACAATCTCAATTCTATTTACAGGGCTTTCCAGTATACCTTGATATTCAACCTCCAACAGATAAAACAGTAGCTTCAACTTATTCATTTACTTATACTTGTGATATAGAAGCAAGTCCAATTTCTTCTTATAAAGATAGTAACAATGTAGTTCATTATAGGTATAATAATTCTTTTAAACCTAAAGCTACTAACGTGACTTTAACAAAAGCAACTACAAGTGGATATACTAATTATTGGACTACTAATATTCCTCAAGTTGAATGTGATTCAGCGTTTCGTTTTACAGTATATGTTAATGATGATTATAGTGGGAAAGTCGTTTATAGTAATAAGGTAATAGTTTATGCTTATTATTATGGAACTTTAATACCAAAGTTAAATTCAGCTGGTTGGGAAAATAATGCTTTAAGTATTCAATATCAATTTACAATGACTGGCCCAAGATTAGAGTCTGGTCCGCAAACTTATGATTATCATTATTGGTATGATTATGGTATGTTAAATGGCTGGTCAACATATTTTACTGATATTTTTATTAGTACCAGTAAATTGACTTTATCAGAATTACCAAGTGATGCTCCTTATCCGACTATCCGCGGAGTAATTGGTGTATCGCAAAGTGCTTTTCCAAATTGTTTTTTTCAAAATGGGACAACTAATAATGTTAGCAGTGGGCAAACTTTAGTTTTTACTCCATATTATAGTGGAGGATCAATTACTAATTATGATCCTTATAATGTTAAAGTAAGTTTTGATACTGACAATTCAAATTTAATTGTTGAGGTAAAGGGTCTTACTTATTATTATAAAAATGGAACAAGCGCATCTGTTAAAGCATTAAACCAATCAACATCATATTATCTCTATATTCAAGTATATAATAATACTACTTCGAAAAATGGAAAAGCATACTTGGGTACTACATTAACGACAAGAATTACTCCTCCAACACCTATTATGCAAATGCGTGAGCATACTATTACAGTAACTCGCCTTAAAGATTGTACTGAAAATGCACCATTAATTGTTGATAATTCAACAACTGATGCTAGTTTAGTAGATACTATTTCATTATATAAAAGTGGTAGTAAAGTCGGATATGGCACAAATGCCGATAATATTCCAAGTATTGGATTTTATAATGGAAGTAATAAATACTTTATACTTTATCTTTCGGCCGACGAAGCTACTGCTTGGTCAACATTAATTTCTTCATAAAATTTGCATTTCTTTAAAAAATCTGCTATACTATATATAGAATAGATAATAAGGAGATATGGATAGATGCAAATTACAATGAATGACATGGCGGCAATCAATCAAGTTCTTAATGAGCATCGTAATGATAAAATGCCGATTAAGACAGCTTATAAGTTTAATAAGCTCTTAACTTCTTTCGAGTCGGATTTCAAGTTCTTCCAAGAAAAGTATCGTGAAATCTTATTTAAGTATTGCAATAAGAATGAAGACGGCAGCTTATTTATTAATGATTCCGGAGATTTTATCGTAGAAAAAGAAAATACTGAAAAGTATACTGCCGATATGACAGACCTTCTCAGTACTCCAGTTGAAATTCCAGAAATTAAATTTACACTTGATGAGCTTGATGGTATTGAAATTACCGTTCAAGAAGCAGCTTCTCTCAAATCAATTATCATGGAATAAAAGAAAAGAGCGGTTTAACCGCTCTTTTTTATTACCATGATGAATCTCCAATCAAATCTTCTCTATCTGCTCTTGTTTCAGCAAAATATTTTCCAATACAAATGGCATCACTTTCGTCATCTGTAACTGTAATATCATACCATTGCTTGACTAACATCTGTGCTGATCGCTTTTGGTCAGCTCTTTTATTTCCCTTAACTCCGCAATAGTGCCGCCAAGTGGGAATCAAGACGGACGCAACTTCACATTTATTTCGTGCAGCCGTCAACATGATTGCACCCATTACTTGAGATAAGAGTTTAAAGACGTCATGACCAACGCCGCCAGTGGAGTTATACTGCGTTTCTTCCATTCCTACTAGGTCGGGCTTCCAGTTGTTAATCATGGAATTAAGCCAATCGCATACTTCAACGATACGTTCCAGCTGCGTTCCATTCTGTGTTTCATACACTCCATAGCTAATGAGTTTCTTGCCATCATAGATTGAATAGCCTGTTTTATGGCTTGACTGATCTAAGGCAAGAACTCTAAATGCTTCCGTCTTAGGCTGAGCAGATATGTTAGCTATTTTGCGAGTTACATTGTTAATACACACAGGACAAATTAATTTATTTCTTAATTTGCCCCATGTGCTTTCAACCAAATGACCTTCGTTACAATGGAAACGCATTGGTGCTTGGAGATTCTTATATTCAGTATCAAGACATTCCCAGCCGTAAAGCTGTAGCTTGCGCTGAATTTCTTCTAAAGTGATTTTGCCCATGACCCTTCTCCTACTGTAACGGTTGTTGCTGTAGGAATATAATACCATGTAGGTACTGTTGTCGTTGTTGTAACCCAAACAGGATAGCGTCTCCAATATTGCGGGTCTCCTAATATACAATGACAAAAACCACTTCCATTTAATCTGTTAATGCAATATGTGCATGGACTAATTAGTGCCTGTTCCGCCAAAACCGGACCCTCTGTCGATTCCAATATCTGATACATCTGTCACCTCATAAAAGCTGCAGGTCGGCACTTCTTTTAATACTAGCTGAGCAAATCTCATTCCCTCAGTAATGGTATAGCTCTGACCATACTCAATAGTTGTCTTGCCGCTCTCTACATCTACATCAATATTCTTAATTGGCGGATCAATGTTAGTAATGATAACGCCAATTTCATCACGATAACCGCTGTCAATAGTACCTGGTGCATTAGCTACCCGAAGTGGTGTTTTAACGCTTAAGCCAGAACGAGGTCTAACTTCAAATTCATAGCCGAGCGGAAGCGCGCATTTCAATCCAGTTTTAACAATAACTGTCTGACCGGGATCAATTTTTGTATCTTCAACCGCATAAACATCCATGCCAGCGTCACCAAGTCTCGCATATTGTGGAATTTTAGCTTTCTCATGGCAAAGCTCAATCGGAATAGTAATAATCCGTCTTGGAATACCCTCAGTTTCCTCAATAGAATTAATAATCATGCCGAAGAATTTTTTTACAAAACTGCGCTTCTGCGGGCTAAGCTGGTTCTTGGTTTCTTGCTCCACTACGTCAAGAATATCTTTATAAATACCAATTAAGTCTTCAGCTTTCATACCATTAGCATTAAGGGCCTGGACCAACTTATAGCGGCTATCAGGGTCATTCATTGACTTTTCGAGTTCATGTAAAATAGTTTCACTAATAAACGCAAACTCATTTTCTGGCAAGGCTAAGCAGGAAGCAATAACAGCGATACTTTTCTCATCATTTTGAAGATTAGAAAGTGCTTCTTCGATTTCTTTGAAGTTAGGTACTTTTACTTGTTCTTTACTTTTAAAATCTAATACTTTACCCATTTTATTCTCCTATGATTAATTCTTTTGCATAAGGTAGAGTAGCAATCCAATGGCAGAAATCATGCCATTCTTCTAGCCTATGATGTTTTCTTGCATGATATATATTCTTAAGGACGGCATAATTACCAGTCCATGTTCTCATTTGTAAGTAGCCTTGCGGTAAGAGTTGATTAAGTGCGCGCCAATATTGCTCACTATTATCTGGGTCGAATAGGCATTTTAATCTTAATAATTCAAGATTAGTAGCCATATCAAGCCATGCGTCGCCAACGGTATAAGCACCATCAAGAGCGATATGAATAGTGTCTTCATCTATCGAAAAGTTTCCAACAGATATTGGATCTTTCGTTAAGCGGTGCATTGTACTTTCAGAATTGGTCGTAGTTCCAACTTTGTATTGGTCCATCTGTTTCCACCAATAAAGTGGGGCATTAATATCTGCACCAACATAAATTTGCCTTAACAGCTTACCATGGTCTGGACCTGCGGCCGCGAGTTTTGCGGCAAGACTTAAGTCCTTTTCACCAACCTTGTACTCATGTACTTCTTCCCAGCTGTCTGCCTTATCCCAACTCTTAAGAGGATTCCTCATTCCTCTAATTGCCGTTTCAATACCAGCAACTTCTACATTTTTAATCTCTATCATATTATCACCTACGGCAATTTAACTGTTTCTTCGAGCGCAGCCGCATAGCCTTCTCTGAAACCTCTATCATATTCCTTCCGCAAATTCCTTTCCATATTCTTAGGCACTTCCTTGAAAAGAGAATTGATTAAAAAGGTGAAGGTCAGATATGGGTCATCTAGCGGCCCTGCTTCAAGGCTGGCAATCATTTTCTTAACTTCACTTAAATGAACGCCACCTAAATCATAATCTACTGGTTTTTTACCTTTAGCTCTTTTCATTGTATCACCTAATCACATTTACTATAGCCGCACTCTGGACAATGCACGCAGCCATTACTCCATTCGAGATCAGCGCCGCAATCCGGACATTTGGCAATAATTTTTTCACTATCATTGTTAATATCAGTATCACTAACTGGTTCATCAGCTACTGGTCTGTTTATAATATATTCAAGAATTTCTTCCTGCATTTCTCTGAGCGCATAGCCGACAGCCATTGGACAACATGAACCTTGGGAAGTATCATGTTTGGTAACTGTTCTTGCTCTATATGATGGGCAAACACCAGTTGACATTAATTGATCAATAATATCTTCGAGCGCAATTCCACCACGAGCAGCAAGAGAAATCATGCGGCTTAAGCCAATCATAAAGTTGTTACAGCCGCCAGTAGAGCCTTTGCTTAGATAAATTTCTCTAAAACTTCCATCATATTTGTCGAAGAAGGCTTCACAATGGAGAGTGCCGCAGCCTGACATGAGTTTCTTTTTAACTCCTATAAGGTCATCATCAACGGCAATAATTTCGCCTCTCCGAAGAACTCGGCCAGCTGGTTTTACTACTTTCTTCTTTTCTTCTTTTGGCTTATCGGTAGTAAGAATACCAACTCTAGCACAGCCATCACGGAAGATTGTTAAGCCTTTTAAACCATAATGCCAAGCGTCCAGGTAAAGATCTATAACTTCTTCCACGGTTGCTTCATTAGGAAGATTAACTGTTGAACTAATGCTAGCGTCAATATTAGCCTGCCATGCCGCCTGCATTAAAATACGATCCTTAGGAGCGATTTCATGGGCAGTCACGAAGTAGTCTGGAAGCTGACTATCATCTGTTAAGTTATTCCGTTTCATGTAATCTGCCACAATTGGAGTATAAACTTTATAATACTCATCGTGACCATGTAACGACTCAGTTTTTCTTGTATAATAATTTGCAAAAATTGGTTCAATGCCGCCGCTCACGCCAAGCATGGTACTAATACTACCAGTTGGAGCGCAGGTAAGAAGCTGAGAATTTCTTATTCCGTTTTGTTTCAAATGACGGTAAGTTTTAGTATCAAGATAAGAAATTATCATTGAGTCAAGAGTCTTGGCATAGTTATATTTTGGGAATGAACCTTTTATCGCAGCTAAATCAATAGACATTTTTATAGCTGCTGTCATCATAATTGCGCTAACACGACTTGAGAACTCAACAGCTGTTCTATCACCATATTTTATACCAAGTTTAATAAGAGTATCAGCAAGACCCATAATACCTAGACCAATTTGACGCCAATCTCGTACAGAATCTTGCTGCACTTTAAGCGGATGGAGTGGGAGGCCTTCGTCTAATACTTCATTTAAAGCAATTACAGCGTCTTGAACCGCAAATCTAAAATCATCAGTCATAAACTGACCTTTATCATTTACAAACTCAGCTAGGTTAATTGAACCAAGCAAACAGGAACCGCCGGCCGGTAATGGCTCTTCTGCACAAGGATTCGTTCCAGCATATTCAAATTCTTCATAGCCACGAAGGAAATTGTGTTGTTCAATCGTATTCCAATATAAGATACCAGGTTCGGCATAATCCCAATTCATGCGGCAAAGTTCTGTAAAGAACTCTTTAGCATTTATTTCTTTTTCAATGGTTTCGCCAGTTGCTTCTCTTGTGAATGACAATTTATATGGTTTATTAAGCCCAACTGCTTCCATAAAATCATCAGTAATTCTTACAGAGATATTGGCTTTAGTTACTGCGCCAAGATCAGATTTGATATGAATAAACTTCTCAATATCGGGGTGATTAATCGGCAATGAAAGCATGAGCGCGCCACGACGACCATTCTGACTAATGAGACCAGTAACGGTAGAGTAAAAATCCATAAAGGATACTGCTCCACTAGATGTCTCAGCTGCATTTCTTACTTTAGCTCCTGCCGGCGCAAGTTTACCGAGATCAACGCCGCAGCCGCCACCATAGGAATAAGTACGCGCAAGAGATTTAGCTGTATCAAAAATAGATTCAAGATTATCCTCCGGCGCAGGAATAACATAGCAGTTACTATATGTAATCTTGCGGCCTTCTTTGGCTAATCCTCTGTTGCTTAAAATACGGCCACCGAAGAGGAATTTCTTTTCTTTGATTAGTTTAGCAATACTTTTATTGCCTCCACTAACACGTTCAATCCATTCGTCAAATGTTTCGTTACCATGACGATATTTCTTATTCCAAATATCTATACCAAGTTGATTGTCTTTACCCAGCCAGTCTTCTACTCTCATCTTAATCCTCTTGTTTCATGCAAAAAATACAATAGCCGCCGTCAAATACATGACCTATTTCACCACAGGTCTGCTGTAATTTTCTGTTCTCGTTCAGAAGTTCTGAAATCGTGTTGTTTAATGTAAACTCGTTCGGGTTCAGTAATTGTCGCATAGTTAAATTGTTCTTCTGAATCTTGTCCAAAATTTCTTTTTGCGTCATGATAACCTCCATATTTATCTATTTCTAAAGGGGTATACATATGTTTTTCAATTTTTCCATTGTTTAACTTGGTATATTCCATGTTAAACATTAGGTCATATATATCAACACTTTCTTTTTCAAGAAAATGGAAAAGAGCATATTTCTCATCACGGCTTAGGAATTTGTCTCGTTTACAGAAACGATAGGGTGAATAAACGAGAAAATTATGTTTTAATTTGGTATCAAGTAAATAGCGATTGTAAAATTTTATAAACTGTATCCATTCATCACTTAATGGGCTTTCCTTTCCAACATGGATTTTAGTATTACAACCACAGCAGGCCGCGAAGTTAGATTGAAGTAAAAGATGTAATAATTCATCTTTAAAATTGAGAGTAATGTCATTTATTATGAAATTTATCTCTTGCGGCTTCTTAATTAAAACCGCGAGGGCAGAATCGGCAAGTTTACAATATATATTCATACAATTTAAGTCAGCTATTTTCTTTATATCTGCCCAAAAGATAAAATCATTTTCGTTATAAATATCTACAGGATATTTGGTTCCAATTACTATATTAGATTTATAGTTGTTATTACGAAGTGCTGATATTTTTCTTTTTATTTCATCATTAAAACATAAATCATTATCGTGAATAATTAAATAACGAGATTTTAATTCATCTTCTTTTTTAATAACTATTTCATCATTACTAATGCGGTAATGCTCCGCCGTCATCATGGTTTTAAATGTTTTCCGCAGCTTAGGAGAAGCGTCATAGACAAAGCCGCATTTCTGATAGATGCTAGTATCGGGCACGCAAGCTTCTACTTGTGGAGGTAATGGAACATAGATATTATTAGTCATCGCCAGGCCGCCCCATTCAATCCTCTGATTAGTAGTTAAATGGCTTGGATAATAAAAATCATCATAATCTTTTCTTATGACAACTTTATTAAATGCCTCAATATCTCCATCAATATCTCGAATCATCTTAATTATCTGCCGCTCTCTAGTCTTATAATAAGTGGCCAATTTCATTAATTCAAGATTAAACACAACTGGGGATCTCCATTTGAGGAGATCCCAGTCATATAATCCAATCATTCCTCAACCTCTATACGTTCCTCTTGAATGATTAAATCTCCATCCGGCAATATTTCTTTAATCAACATAAAATGATGACCTAAATCACTTGCATATTTTTTTGCAACAAATGTCGACTCTCCACGCCGCATACCATTCACGATTATCTTGTTTCCTCGACTAAACCATGACTTTTCTACAACGTGCTTATGTCCATCTGCTCCCATTTCGCTAACCTGTTTGTCATACTGTGGGAACACACCATATGCTTGAACCGTTACAACACCATTTAATGTTAACAATGTAATCTGACTTTTTAACTTATCTTTATCAATTACTGTGCCCGCAATTTTATCCAGCTTATACATATTTACAATATGTCCATCTTTTGCTGTGAAACTTCTATCTACTACTGGTTCAACCGGCAGACTATAAAAATCTTTTATATTATATCTACTCAATTTTGCGTTCTTCAACTCATGGTCACCTTGATAGAAGTTTACTGAATCCATCGACCATTTCGCCAAATTACCACTTGCATATTTTTCATAAATATCTCCCATTAACTTACTATTTAAAGCAAAAATCAATTCATCTTGATTCTTCTTTATATAATCTCTTAATGGTGCCATGTATGAATCATACACACTCTTCCAATAATTTGCATCAATATATGATTTACCATCTGAACCTGCGATTATTTTATCAATATCAAAATGCTCTTCAAAAATCGGAAACGCATTTTCATCTAATAAAATTGCATTATTTTCTTTATCTTTAAACTTACGAAGATACTTGTTGAACTTAAACACACTAATGTTAAATCCATACTCATCTTTCGGGATTAAATCATTCTCAATTAATGTTCCAACATTCTGCAAAGTTAATCTCATCTTGCCGCCAGATACTGTAACAAGATAATTCTTCATTATCTGTACTCTGTCTCCAAATTGATCAAATGCGCCGCACTTAATCAAATTGACCATCTGTGTTTTATTTACCTTAACTTTGTTTAAGAAATCATCAACTGACTTATATGGACGATTGTTAATAATATCATTAATTACTTTATTACCGACTTTTTCAATTCCTTTTAATCCATAATGGATTTCATTCTTTTTGACATTAACTGTATATGTGAACTGAGAATCATTTATATTCGGCGGCAATACATAAATGCCTTTTTGTTGCATCTTCCCTATTGCCGTTGCTATCTTGCCATAGTTACTTGTTTTGTTATCTTCTTCATCTTCGTCAACTTCTTCTTCGTCAACTTCTTCATCTGGCTCATCATTATAATACATCTTATATTCTGACCCAGAATCAACTATTAAGTTTGCCGTGTTCCAAAAGATGATAGGATAATAATATGCAAGATTCATTTCCTGCAACGCAACCATACTATAAGATAAACAATGAGCGAGGTTAAACGAATATCCTTTCTGCGGCTTAACCATCTCATTCCAAATATAATGACATAAGTTAAAATCGCTGCCGCGCTCTTTTACATCTTTCCAAAATTGTGTTTCAAACGCATCATAATCTTTTGGATTCTTCTTTGCTACCGCTTTTCTTAATTTGTCTGCTTGACCGAATGAATATCCTACAATATCTTCACATCTCATTAACTGATACAAGTCTTCTTGCTGAGCTGAGATACCGTTAGAATAATCAAACATTGAATGTAATAACTTTTTCTGTTCTTCTGTCAATCCAGCTGCGTTCATTTCATCTTCCCACGCTGTTGGATCTTCCTTAAATCTCGCGAACTTTTCAAGCGGCCGCTCTGATTTCCTATCCGGCGGCATTAACCGAATAACTGAGTTAAGAGTTGCTAAGTCTTCCAATGAACTTGGTTTCGTTAATCTAATACCCTGGATACCGCTCTGTTGCTCCATCTGGAACAATGATGTAATCTCATTATTCCAAACCATCTGCCACATTTTCGGTTCCATTCTATTGATATGATAAATACCTACAATATTCTCATAAGTTTCTTTCAATGTTGGATACTTCTTTGCATATCCATAATCACATAACATATCAATACAAGTTCTAATTTTTGTCAAACCTTCTGTTGCTAACAAGTCAATCTTAATCAAACTCTGCGCTTCAACTTCATGTAAGTCATATGCCGTTACGATATCACCAGAGCTGGTTCTCATTACACCGCAGGTTACTGTGATTGGTTCTTCAGTTATAATAACGCCTCCAGCGTGACTCCCAAGCCCAGATATTAGACCCTCAATTCCCTTCGCAATTTTCCATAATTCAGGATACTTTTCCATTTCCTGAATGAAAGTCTTATTAGGTTTAATATCATTTTCTTCATCCCCATAATAGGTTTGAGTTAAAGTATATTGAATACCTCTTTCTGCTTGAACCAAACTACTAATATATCTTGCTGTGTCTACGTCAATATCTAATGCTCTTGCCGCAGTTAAGATTGCTGACCTTGCCTTCTCTGTCTTAAATGTTGCAACACGAGTTACTCTGTCTTCACCATAAACTGACTGAAGTGCTTTAATACATTGATTCCGTCTATTTGACTGAATATCTGTATCAATATCAAGAACACTCGCTCTATCTGGATTCATGAATCTCTGGAAGATCATCGGCGCCGCTTCTCTTGTTGGATCAATCTGTGTAATCCCCAAGATATAACATATATATGATGCACCAGCTGAACCGCGGCTTGGAGCTGTTAACGAATCACCTAATGTCCAATAAATCTTAATATAATCTGCTACCTGCAAAAAATATTTTGACCATTCAACATTTTGCTTTACTCCCGAATCCCAAATAATACTTAATTCTGTTTCAATCTGTTGACATTTCTTTTCATCAAGATAAATCTTATTATTATTAATGAAGTTAATAATACGAATCGCAAATTGATTGTTTGCTGTGATGTATGGCCCCTGCGTCATATATTTTTTTAAACTTGGAACCACACCAACAATTTGCCATAAATTTTCAATCGCTTCACTACTCAATTCTTCATCATATTCTTTCTTTGGAAGATAAGGAATTGACAAAGGCTTGAGCAAACTATAATCTTCAATGCTGTCTGCAATCTTGTTTGTGTTTTCCAGACATTCATCAACAACATCTTTTCCAAGATATTTGTCCATTCTCTGATGAATCTCATCTTCACTCATCATATATGTTGCTTCATAGAATGAATCAACTTCTCTTTCACCATTTTTACTCTTTAAAAATGCTTTATGAATGATTCTATCATCTTTATTAATATAATGAGCATCTGTTGTGATAATCATTGGAAGATTAACAATCTTGCTCAATTCGACAAGATTCTCATTAACAAATATTTGCTCTTTTGTTAATCCCGGCTGTAGCTCAATGTATAAGTTATCTTCTCCAAAGATTTCTTTCATTCTATTAAGCCATGCCGCGTTATAATCTATCGCTTCATGCAACTCAATATTTTCATCTAATACTTGAAGAAACTTATTACCAATCTGACTACCAATACAAGCTGTACTACCAATAATATGACCTGGATTACTTCCGATTACTTCAATCACATCACTATAATAAGTTGGCACCCTTGTCTGATACTGCTTAAACATTCTCGTCCATGCGCGCCGGCTTAATTCACATAATTGCAAATAACCTTCATAATCTTTTGCTAATAAAATAAAGTGATAATATCTATCAATAGACCTATCATAATTATCTTTATTAAGTCCATTCCGGCAAAGATAAATCTCATTACCTCTAATGAACTTCATATTCTTCCAAATCTCATCTACTTCTCTTTTACTTTCAAGATATTGTTCACCTTTAATAAAAGATGACAAAGACTCATGGTCTGTGAAAGCAACTCCGTGCAAACCTAAATCATGAGCTTTGTCTAATATCTGAGATGGTTTACTAATACAATCAAGCAACCGCAAGTTACTTGCTTCGGTATGGATATGTAATGTACTATAACTCATCTTTTACCTCTTTTCTCTTATATTAGTATACCATTATTTTGTTCATTTGTCAAATTTAAAAACTATATCTTGCGTCTTCGATGGTGTAGTCGTCCACAAATATCTGTGGGAGTACCTGTCCATTATAGTAATTAAGATTTGGTTTGCCAACGATAGTGAATTTAGCACGAGGATATTCAATTAACTTCTTAACCTCCTCAATATCGCGTTTAAAGAACATATAAGAGATTCCATTATATGTTACCTTAACTGTATCACCCAGCTTACCCATGACTTTAATATCAGAGCGTGGTACTTCAATATCAGTTACAGCTATTTCAACCTCTGGGAAACCTGTTCCGAAGTATGGCTGCAAATGCTCAGTTGCGAAAATTACGTCCCTGACTTCTGTACTATTGCCCTTCAGCTTAAAGTCAACATTCCAAAGTTTTGAGTCGATATCTAAATCTTTCAGCTGCTCATTAGTCCATTCGATAAATTTTTCCAAATTTTTGGCTCTCAACCCTAAGCCATGAGCATTGTTATGGCCTTGTGCGAACTCAATGAGGCCGCTCTGTTCAACAAACTCCTTAAGCGGTGGCATATCAAGAGTCTCTAGCCCGCGGCCAGAACCCTTGAGTTCTCCATCTTCATTCTCACGCAAGATATAGACAGGGTGATTATATTTATTCGACAGCTGGGTGGCGGCGAGGCCGTTCATTTCAGATGGAATATCGTCAAAGGTTTCGTCAAGCACAATAATGATTATCTTGTTTCTTAACAGGTCTTCTTCAATAATCTTCTTATCACACAGCTCTGCCATTTTTGTGCCCTCACGCTTCTGTCTAGATTTAGCATTGGTGCATTCTCTTACACTCTCAATGCCGACTTCGACTTTAGTACCAGGCGCAACGCCACGTTTATGAGAAGTCACCATTGTTTCCGGCCAAGTAAAGGCTGTAAACATTCTATCCTTTTCGTCCATTTTACCAGTGCGGCACATGGCATTTATCATGGGGATTACATAAAAGGCAACCCCTATCGGCGTAAGCTCAACCCCTAAACTATATGCTGCATTATTACAGAGTAATTTGAGGAACTGATTATGAAGATTAGTCAAGCCTTCTTTAATGATATAAGCATTTTCCGGAGTAGTAATATCCATCACATCACCGATATTTGCAAAGGCCGCCTGGTCAATATACTTCCAAGCATTATCGAAACCATAATAATCATCAAAAGCACGACAGAATTGCCAAGTTACTCCAGCTCCGCAGAGCGCTTTGTTCAAATATTTTTCAGAATTTTGGTTATTCACAATAACTGCATTTTCAGGAATCGGTTTATAGCCTTCGCGCAAGTGGTGGTCAAGCACTACAAAGTTAGTTTCAGGATACTGCTCAAAATATTCATCATCATTACTGCCAGCATCTGGGAGCAACACAAGAGCATAATTGTTTAAATCAGTCTGCAATACTACGTCTTGTAATCCGTGCTGCTTCTTACTATGAATAAAATAATCAATACTCCAAGTTGGGAAACAATCTTGCAAATAGCTAATCAGCATACTGGCGCTATTATAACCATCAGCATCGCTATCAACTACAACCAGAGTATTAAAATGAGCATTGACATTAACAGTTTCGACGGCATCTTCCATATTATCTAAATCCCACGGAGATTGAAGGTTATCTCTACTTGGATTAAGAAAAGCCTCCACATCTTTAATGCCGCGAGCCTTAATTAAATTAATATCATATGGAGCTTCTACATTATACTTTAATTTAATATTCATTTGACCTTAATCCTTTTATCTATTAATTCGTCTAATGCTTCCGGCACATCAAAAGGACTTTGCTTTTCGCCTAATAACTTACCGCTTACATCGCATAAATAAGACATTTGACAATAACAACTATATTTTTGACACATCTTGTGAATGATGTCATAATCCAAACCCTGGTCGAAAGAAATAATTATCTCATTCGGCCGGCAATATTTCATTAAGAGATGTATCTGCCAACGGTTAATCCGGCTGCCGCATACCGATACAACGACATTCCTATCACCATATAATGTATATGCTTGCAGCGCTGACTTCTCACCTTCAGCTACGAATACTCTTCTTTGTCTTTTAATCTCTTCCCATACATTATTAAGACCATATAAGTTATAGCCTAATGGGTGAGAATAACTGACATTCTCTATATAAATAGGCTTATATTTGCCTTTCTTAGCTTCTTCTTCATCTAACGCGCGCCGTCTAATTCCGACTAATCTATTATGAATATCATAGTGTGGAATAATTATGGCATTGCGCAGTTGTGAATACTTAATGTTATACTTGTCCATAGCTTCATCAGAAATGCCATCATTAAGCCATTCTATTGCATGATAATTAGAAAAGGCATCTAATACAGTTGGGTCTTTTTCTGGAAGCACGACTTCAGTAGTTTTTGTCTGATAATCTTTAATATTTATTGGGCTTTTGAAATCTTCCGGTTGATAGTTGTCAAGGTCTATCTTGGAATGGTTCATTACCCAGTATAGGATATTTTCAAAGTGCAGGTCTTCGTCACTATCAATAAGCCGCCAGCGCCTCTCAATTAATTGGAATATATCCATAGCATGACAGTTACTGAAGCAATAAAATCTGTGACTATCTTTGTAATAGCTTAAGTTGAAGCCAGCATCTTCTTCATGTACATTATGACAGATAGTCGGGAACATAATATATTCACCTTTATCTTCATACTGTGTAGCTCCCAGGAGCCGCATTAAGTTGATTATCATTTCCGGAGTTAATGATTCTTTTAGTTTCTTGGCATCTATCATTCAATCATCACTCCTTCGTTTAGTTCACCCAAGATTTTCATTAACTTATCATAATCTTCTTCTAATAATGTATATTCAATTTTCTCATAACCAATATCTACTATATTTAATCTTGAATCTGTTACAAATAAATCACATTTCCTCAAGGTGCCTAAATCCATGATAGACCAAATTCTTATCTGCGTGTTTTCTCCACCTCGTAGCTTATAGATGTCTGTTACAATATTCGGCGTCCAACCGCTATCATTTACTCTACCGATAACCTCTAATTCATCTTTTGTAGGTCGCGCCATAATACAGCCCATGTCAGCTTTATTGATTACTGCGCGGCTGCCTGCAATTGATGCTTCATTTCTAATATCTTTATTATTATCTGCATTTGCATTAACTTGTGTACTTGACATTACGAACACATCAAGTTCGACAGCTAATTGTTTGAGCGCATCTGAGAACATTAATAAAATTTCATCGTTTCTCAAGTTTACTCCTTTAAACTCAGATAATAATGACGGACACACAAAAATGTAATCGTAGAACACATATCCAATATCATACATCATGACCTGTTCTCTTACTAATTGCTTAATAAGTGAGATACTTGGACTAGGTACTCTGATTACTCTAAAGTTATCTTCATAATACTTAAATACTGACAGTGCTTGACTTATGACTGCCTTTTCCTGTGCATTACAAAGTCCACGCTTAATCTTGGATTCATTAATTCCAGTAAGATAAGCTATTGCCATCTTCCTAACTTCATCAAAGTTCTGCTCTGTAATGATAATCATTACTTTTTCACAGCAGCCACTTTGTACCCATTTCATTTGATCCCATGAAAAACACACAGGAAATGCCAATTCACACGCATCTGCCATTAATGAACGAGTTTTACCAAGACCGCTTTGACCAGAACGAAGATAAAAACGACCTTTAATTGCGCCGCTTACTGCATGATTAAATATCTTACCCTGAAGCGGCAGTCCAATTTCTGGATTAACTTCAAGGTCGGCCAACATATCTTCCATTCCTTCATACAATGTCTGACTTTCACTTGTATCATTTAGAATATACTTACTCTTTAACTGGACAAATTCTTTATCAATTCTATCAATTATGTCTTGAGTTGTTGAGTTCGCAAATACTTCATCAACTTTTTTCTCATATTCTGTTACAGGTGTTTCTACATAGAGATCACTTGTATCAATTTTCATTTTACTCGATAAATCATGTATCAAGTTTTCTTTTTTAAATGATGAATAAAGACCATCAAATGAACCAACTGGAACAGCTTCACAATCAACTAATGCTTGACGTCCATTCCTTGATTCATATATTGCTTTCGCAGATGGACTATTAAACATCCATTTCTCAATTTCATATGGAGTTAATTCTTTAGTTGCCCCAGGTGCTAGATTCTCTATTGCCCAAAAGATATATTTGTATACAGGGTTCTCAAAATCAGCAGATGTAATCTGATACCGATCCGTCTGCAATAATAATTTCGGCTCGTGCATTAAGCTACCTATCAGCAACTGTTCAGTATTCTGTTGTGCCAATGCCGACTCCTTTCTATATAACTGGTTCAGCTGTAACTTTCTTTCGGTTTGTTCTGCGCGCAGCTACATTGCGCCCTTCTCCTGCTTCGATTCTTTTTAATCTTGTGATTTCGGCTAAGATACCTTTTTCTTTCTTTTCACGCTCTGCCCAATACTCAATTGATTGGTCGTACACATAAGGAATGATACCTAAGCCATACTCTGGTTTATACTCTTTTTTCTGTAACACAAAATACCAATATGTCGTGAAGTAGATGCCTTTCATTGTCTTGCCCTCTGCCTTCATCTTCTCACATTGGCTCTTTATCTGGAAGTAATTATATGAACTATGGAGATCATTAGTGATGATATAAAAAAGAAGGTCGAACCATTCTTCATCTGTCTTGGGAATACTCTGCTTAGCATATGTCTCCCAACATGATTTATGATAATACCATCCTTCAGAACGCATTATCCAGTCGACTCCTTCCTTCTCTAAATCTCTATTAATCTCTTTCTTACAAATTCTACAATGAACATTTTGTCTCATTGGTATACCTCTCTAAATATAGTATACCAAAAATTTCCTAAAAATGCAAATTGCGAGGTGCAATATCACACCTCGCAATCCTGTTAAAGCGTATGAAGTTCGTCGATAACTAGTTCTAGCAGGTCAAGCTGTTCAGGCTTAATTTCTGAGATGCGGCAAGGTCTTTTCATTATTTTTTCAATAATTTTACTTGCTTTCTCAACGGCCTCTTCTGGGTTAGGCCTGTTTAAAAGACTTTCCCAAATACCGCGGGCTTCTGCGAGAGCTTCGTCATATGTACGCTGCGAAACGATTTGTTGTTTTTCTGTACGATCAACAACTACATCGCCATCAGCTTCTTGTCGATTAATAGCTTCGTTCATGGCTTCTACTAATTCCTTATAACCGAAGGGAATTTCACTCGGCAAATAGCGAAGTCTTGATCCAGCTACGATATAAGGCGTAGAGCGAGTAATAAGAGTTCTATCAGATGTACCGTCCGCATGGGGAGTTACTTTGATGCAGCCGATAATATCTACAAGAGCATTGACAACATCCTGCGCCCTTTCCGGAATATTAGGCGCCATAGTGTCAATAGTAGTATCTTCATCAATCTTGGTTGATTTAACCTTAGCATGAGTGATTAGAATAATACCATAACCCATCATAGAGATTTGACGAAGAGCATCTGAAAATTCATCTTTCAGAAGTGCATAGCCTCTGCCCCAAGGAATATCGGAGATTGAACTTACATTAGCGGTATCGCAAATGTACTGTTCACAGAGAGACCACGCAATAGACAGTGTATCTATTGTGACAGTCTTAAATTTCTTCTGCACTTCTGGCTTACTGAGCTGCTTTAACATTAACTTAAAGGTTGACCATTTCTCAATCGGCACAGCATAAATGCCGCCTAAGAAATTTGTACCCTTTTCAAAGGAAAAGATAAGATTATCTGGAATCTGCGCTGCGAATGAAGTTTTACCGCATTTTGCTGGTCCATATAACAGCAAATACTTATCTTTTAAATCCCTTGAAATAGTGGTAGGCTGTAGGTCAAGAAGATTTAAAATTGCCATACAACCTCACCACCTATATTAAAATCCGAGGTCAATTCTGCTCTGCGCAACGTTCTGAGTTCTCTCGGCGTTAGCAGACTGCTGAGAGGCCATTTTCTTGCCCTCAATGCGCTGATTGCGCTTCTCGAGGCAAGCCTTAACCTGCTCGCTGCTATACATTTCAACGATTCTGTCGTTACGACTAATAGCCGCAATTACGAGGTCGCTGACAGTAACGGTACGAGTTCTCTCAATCGGTTCACCAATTTCTACTTCCTGATAAGTGGTAGTAGTTTTCTGGGTGAAGTTGAGTCTTACAGATGCGGTGATTGCATCGCCCGGCTGATAAACAGCACCAATAGAGGCGATATACTCAGGATTTTCTGTCACAATTGGAATGATATCAGTATAATCATTGAAACCAATATTGATACCATTAATGAAGAATCTACCAGTTTCGATTCCGTCCTTGTCCACTTCATGCTTCATATCACGAATGATAAGGTCAAGGTCAACTTTTGCCACAGGATTAAGCTGACTCTTCGGAACTACACGGATAAAGGAACCGTTAATTCTTGGGAAGGAAATATAACGACCATCTCTACCATAATAATCGTTCATGGTGACGCGGATACCAGTAAGCCTTACTCCATCTGCATCAGCTTCTCCAACCGTCGCGATGGACTTTCCTTCGTGGAGAATAGTAGAAACATCATTATAAGATGGGTTGGGATTACCACTATTGGTGAGTTTCTTTGTGAAGAACTGCACCGGAGTATCACATTCTACAACAGGGCCACCCTTAACGATAGGTGCTTTAACTCTGACAACAACTTTACCACTAATTACGTCGCTTCCGTTCCAAACTCTTTCTTGAAGATCAATCTCAGCGAGAACGCCTTCAATAATACCATTATTCATCATATTAGCCATTATATTTTCTCCTTCTTTTAAATTCTTACTCTGCTACTTCTTCTTCTGGGTCTTCGTAAACTTTTCCTGCTTCAGTAATGTGAACATAACCAACGGGTTTATCTTCTCCCTTAATGGTTCTCTTTTCATAAGATACGAGGGCTTCACGGAGGATATTACCCTGCTTATCTTTCTTGGTGTTGAGGCTCATCCAAACGATGGGGCCGATAGATTTAGTGCCAAGTCCGGTTGCTGCAGCGATGTCTTCAAAAGTAACACCGTTACCACCATCAAAGTCACGTACATATTCGAACACAGCTCTGGTCTTTTCAGTTAATTTCGCCATTACAAATTCTCCTTATTTTTAAGTATACTAATTTTAGGAAACTTTCATTTCCTTTGATATAAATATTATATAATAATTTTTATTTATTTTCAACTTTTGATTTCTTCAGAAATTAATTGTTTATAGTTTTGTTTCGTCGCACGCTCTGAAGTTACTCCGACAAATTTTAAATTAGACAAGGTAAGTTGTGTCTTTATTTTATTAAGAGTAGACATCTCTTTGCATCTGAAATGTCCTTCTTGGTCAATAAAGACAAGGAATTTTTCTGGTGCATCAGGGAAAATACCTAATATCTTGTCATTTTCAAATTTAAAAATTTGCTTCGCGCGTTTTGGGATTTCAGAGCTACGATATACAATACCGCTTTGAGTAACACAGAAGTAAGGAATACCATAAGTAAGCGTAGTCAAAATTGGCTCATTTTTAGGAGGAGTTAAACACAGCTTACCGCTCTCAGTAAAGTACATTAATTTTTCCATTTGTTCCTCTGTTACATTTAATAATTCAGTCCGACGTGCGTCACCAAAGCCGATTGCAGTTGCGCGAAGATCGTCGGCTATGATTCGTCTAATTTTACTTTCGTCGGCTAAAAGTTTTTCTAACTCAACAATTAATGCTTCTAAATCTTCAATTTGATGTACGAATTTATCAATTTCAAATGCGGCCAGTCTACTAAGGGTTAACTTAAGAATGGCATCTACTTGTTTAGCATCAAGTGGATAATGTGATAAAAGATTTTGTTTTGCAATTTCTTTCGTTCTACTATTCTTAATAATCTGGACTACATTTTCAATATCATTACAAGCAATAATATAACCTTCAAGAATATGCTTCTGCGCTAATGCGTCATTTAAATCATATTCATAGCCGCGCCGATACATTTTAATCTGATGATTACAATAACATTCCATAGCTTCATGGATTGTATAAAGTCTTGGCCGGCGGCAATTCTCCAACATAGTCATATTAATAGGATAACTATTTTGAAGAGAAGTTTTTTTATAAAGCAAGGACAATACTTGGTTTGGGTTAGCATCTTTAGTAAGATAAATCTCAAGGTCTACCTTTTCACCAGTAGCATCATTGAAATAATCAATTCCACTACTTTCATCTTGTCGCAATTCTTCCAGCTCATTACAAATCGTATTTGTATATGTTGCGTAAGGAAGTTCAGTTACCTTAAAGAGATTGCCTTTTGGGTCATAAATAATTTTTGCACGAAGTTTACAAGCAGCACCAGTTCCATTAAGTAGAGATTCCTTGACTTCTTTTGTGTTTAAAAGGATTCCACCAGTTGCAAAATCTGGAAGAGGAATTTCATATGCTTCACCCAAAATACGATGGGCAAGCGCCTCATTCATTTCTCTGAGGTTGAATTGTGGGATACTGCTAGATACGCCCGTGCCGATACCCTGAGTACCGTTACAAAGATTCCAAAAGCCAAAACTCGGTAAAAGGCCAGGATACTGTTCCGTGTTGTCATAATTATCACGCCACTCCGATACTACATCTTTTTGGATGCCTTTGAAAAGCTGCTTGGCTAGGCTATTAAGCCTGCCTTCAACATAACGAGGTGCAGCGTGAGAATCTGGTGACATAAGAGTACCATAGCTGCCCTGGGTGTCATAGAGCGGATAACGCATAGCAAAAGGCTTGGCGGCACGAATAAGCATACCAAAAGTTGAAGCATCACCATGCCAGCAAAAGCGAGCCGCAGAACCTACGAGTTTGATAAACTTAGCTGTTTTCTTAGGTTCAACAAATTTATCAGTATAGTTAGCATATAGAGCCATGCGCATAGATGGCTTAAGACCATCTTCCACGGAAATAAGAGCACGCGATTGAGCGACAGCAGCAGCGTACCCTTCAAAATATTCATCTATTACATTTTTAGTAGTCATCTGTTCTGTCCCAATCATCTAAGGTCTTAATAATTGAACTGAATATCGTGTGGAAAAATGCTGTAAAAATCCAAAGAAGGAAGAATAACAACCCACCGATATAAAATAAGCTAAGTAAACCTAATAAAAACTGTCCCATTACTCTGTAATCCTTGAAAAATCTACTCTATTAAATAAAAATTCTCTTCTTGGTTCTGCACTTTCACCCATTAATAATTTTAACTGTTTATCTGCTTCGTTGTCCCATGTGAAGTAAGTGCGGCGCTGATTAATGCCAAACATGGATTCTTTCTCCTGCTTAGCTGACATTTCACCGATACCTTTGAGGAAAGATACATCACCAGTAACGGTGCGATTAAGGAAGTCAGCTGAGTTGTAGAAATAATAATCCTTGCCGCCACGTTTCACCACATGAGTCGGAGCATCCAATCTAAATACGCGGCCTTCATGAAGAAGCTCAGGCATTAATTCGGCAAACATACTTAGGAGTAAGAGGGCGATATGGTTGCCGTCTTGGTCAGCATCTGAAGCAATACCAATTTGGCCATAGCGCAATTTCTTGCTATTATAGTTATTTGGTGTCACTCCAAGCGCCGCAAAAATAAGCTGAACTTCTTCATTTTCCATTACTTTGTCAAGAGGATTAGAGAGAGCATTGATAATCTTACCACGAATACCAAGTAATCCATATACATTAGGATCTCTAGCCTGTGCCAAAGAACCAAGCGCTGAATCACCTTCGCAGATAAGAAGAATACTATCTTTACCCAGCTTACGCGCATCTTTCAGCTTGTCTGAAGCAAAAACTTTCTTCTTAATGTTCTTCTCAATATCCTTGTTGGCTTTAAGGATAGAGTTGCGAACTTTTTGAGCCGCTATTTCTGCCTTGTTATTTTTTTCTATAAAATTAATAATCTGATTAAAAGACGCTTTCTCTTTTTCAGCATACTCGGTCAAGGCTTGAGTAGTTAATTTTTGGCAGAGGCCGCGTAGTTCTGGATTTGTAATCTTCCCTTTAGTCTGTCCGTCATAGATTGGATTCTTAAGATTAACTGAGCAGATATACACCAGGCCGCTTCGTACAATATCCTTACTATCATCAACATATTTCTTGAAGAAGTTAGTGAGGGCTGTACGAATACCTGTGATTGGAGTGCCGCCAATGGGGTTCTCACCACCGTTAGAGAATAGGTAAAACTTTTCTTTACCGGTAGTCCATTGCATAATAAGCTCTATATCAATGTCATTTTCAGAAGCCTTGATATAAATAGGCTTACTATGAATAGGATTGACTACTTTCTCTTTTGCGAAGTCGATGAGACCATTCTCGCTGTGAAAACTTTTGAAGCTATCCGAGCTTGGCTCGTGAACGCTAAAGACAATGCCTTTATTAAAATAGGAGTATTCTTTAAGAATGTCGCAAATTTCATTGAAGTCAAAATAAATAGGTTCAGCTGAGAAAACTTCTTGACTTGGCCAGTAAATAATTTCCGTACCTTCCGGACTAGAAGTATCTAACTTGATACATTTTGGATATTTAGGAATACCCTTTTCAAACTCCATTTTCCAGCCAGCGCCGTCACGATAAGAGCAAATTGTAAACCAATCACTAGAGCAACAGGTCGCCGCAGAGCCTGTACCATTAAGCCCACGAGATTTTCCACCATAAGCGTTGTCATTAAACTTTGCACCACTGTGGTTTTCAGTTAAGAGGTTAATCATAACTTCTTCTGAAAAATCATTCGGACCATGTGGCATACCACGACCAAAGTCTCTTACCTTGACGTAATCTTTTCCAAGAGTAATCTGGATATGATTGGCGCGTGGGCAGACCAAATACTCGTCGGTGGCGTTATTGACTAACTCCAAAAGGCCAGCAATCACTCCTGTGTGATCTGCTGACCCAAGATAAATGCCTACACGAGCACGCACCCCTTCTCTAAAGGTGAGTTGCTCTATTGAATTAGCATCATACTTTGCTTGTGAGATAGACATTTCTTTCACCGTTTGAATCTTGAATATAAAATGAAGGATAAGTATTACCTTGTAACTTTACTTCATATCTGCATTTATTACATCTATGAGGATAAAGTGGAGGCCAAGTTGTAACGACAACCTCATCACTTTGAAATATAAGAAATCCCCTTTTACATTCTGGGCAACGATATTGCCTTTCTATAAGTTTAACTTCTGTATCAACATAATTAAATCCCGCTGGCATGAATATGGTCTCCTCTTTCGATTTCTTCTAATTCAGACGGATGGATAATGAAACAGCTATTATGAAGAGTATTTCTGCTAAGCGCAATCGCATCTCCGTTATTAACATCGGAGAATACAAAGTGCATACCTAACATTCCAACAAACTCATAAAGATTTCCAAGATATTCAATCCAGCAATCCTCGTCATTTACCATTTCGATTTCTCTGTCGGTCATTTTTATACTCCAATCCGTATATCTACACTCAATTTTTCTTATAATTTATTATATAATAAATATGTTTAAAAGTCAAATTTTAATTTGAAGTATTATAAAGTTATATGAAAAATCTCACTTACAATAAGAATAGGGAAGTAGGCTCCTACTCGATTTGAACTTAATATTGTTAGCATTTTCTAGGAGGTTGTGACAATGAATTGGGAATTGGTTGTCACGATAGCTGGGTCTGTTATAGGGGCCACAGGATTATTCAATTTTATACAATTCTTAATCAAACGGAAGGACGATAATGCCAAAGATGATAAAAAAGTGTCTGAAGAATTAGATGCAATTCGTAAGGAAATCAAGGGCATTATTGAAATGATTGATAAGAATGAAGCAATAAATGCTAGAGTTAGAATCCTTCAGGCCGCCGATGGTATCAGACACAGTACAATTAAACATTCAGAAGAGTATTTTGATCAGCTTAATGAAGATATTACTCTTTATGAAACCTATTGTAAAGAGCATGAGGGATTTAAGAATAATAAAGCGGCTCATGCAATTAAATATGTTAATGAAGTTTACCATGCTGCATTAACAAATAATGATTTTTTATAGGAGAAAGCCATGAATAAAGAATTTTGGAAAGCGGCTGGTATTCGTGCTATTAAAACAATTTGCCAAACCGCTATTGCATCTATCGGTACTGCATATGTGCTTACCGATGTAAATTGGGTAGTCGTTGCTTCAGCTTCTGTTTTAGCAGGTATTTTATCACTTCTTACTTCAGTAGCAACAGGCTTACCTGAAGTGGAGGAATAATCAATGACTTTACAAGAAATTAGACAGTATGTCGTAAAAACACCATATAATAGCAATCCTAATCAGATTGAATCTATGGTTGCACAGTATGCGGCAGAAAAAGAGGCAGCCGATGAAGCTGCCAGAGTACCAGAAGGTGCATTAAAGAATGTAGAAGTTCCTGTTTATGAAATTAAACAGACTGAAGCACACGTTAGCTATGTAGATGGTCTCGCAGCTCCAAGTGCAAGTTCTTTATATAGAATTATGCTTCTTGAAGATGCAACACCTACTGCTCCAAGTGATGGATTAGATTGCTTCATTTTATCTGGCACAGGAGACTATTATATTAGTTTAAATTCTTATTTAGTTTATGATAGCGAAGAAGAATATTGGGTATTTAGTAATACTGAGCCAGAAGCAGATAATGGTGGAGACACACCGCCAGCTGAAGAAGGTAATGGAAATACAGTAGGCTAGTTCTTAGCTACAATATATAATTCGTCACGTGCACGCGTGACAGCAACATAATTTAATCTAATATTATCTTGGCCCTTACTGAAGGTGTCACAAACAATGACCTTATCAAATTCTAGCCCTTTAGATGAATGGATGGTCAAAACTTTAACAGCATCTTCATTCATTTTCTCCTTTAGGTCGTCAAGGCTACCTTGCGCTTGTCTAAAAGTTATGCAAGGTATGCCTTGACGAACTAGCAATCCCATTATTTGATCAACTTTTTTGTTGGTTCTACATAGAATTGCCCAATGACCCCATTCGGGGTCTTTTTTTATTGTGTTAAGAATGTCGAATTGTGTAATAAGTTGAACTTTACCTTGTTCGCCTCTCATACCTTTTACAAAGGTCTTTGGAACGTTCTTCATTTTCTCAATAAATTTATTGGAGAAATCTATAATCTTCTTACCATTACGATAGTTTTGAGTTAGTTCGCGCACAGTATACTCAGGTTTACTCATAAGGCGTAGGAGCATTTTAGGCTCAGCCCCTCTGAATCCATAAATAGAATTATGAGTAATTATTCCATCTGCAACATAATTACCACCTTCTACCTGAAGACTATATACCTCTACCCGAGATTCAGTTTTTTCTTTTTCTACATGAATAATAGTACTAAAATATTTATTACTATGGTTAGTCTTCATAAAGCCATCATAACATAAGGCATCCATATATTCTGGGAAAATATTTGCAGCAAAAATCTGAATACTCGCATTGCCAGCAAAATGATTATTTTTAGACCATTCAATATTTAAATCTAATAAAGGATATTCTAAAAATAATCCATTATCTTCTAAACATTTTTTTGCTCTTTCTTTAGTATTAATTTTTGAGTATATATATTGAATGTCTTCATTAGTCCAGCTTACTTTATCCGTCTGCCAACAAATTTGAGGGATTCCATATTGATAAGACATCCGAGCTTCCTCAACTCGTGCTTCTTTTCTTGTATTACAAATTTTAACTATCCAAATTTTTGAGCATCCTTCATTTTTCATTTTTACGCGCCAAGCAACAGAACACTCTGTTCCACGAATAGCAATCATGCCAATTCTAAAATTGTAATTATCATCACACATTAAATAAACAGCATATTTATCTAAATCATTATTTAATTTTACATATGTACGATGATTTGGAGTATATTGACTAATTTTATTATCTTCAGTTACAATAGTAATTAAATCGTTAGTATAACTTTTTTCAATTTTTTTAACAGTTTTATTAATTGAATTATATGCCTTGTTACCTAAACTGCAAGCTCTTCCTTTTTCTGGCTCATAATAAACTATTGAGTCACCTGGTAAAATATCTTCAATATTTTTTTCAATATTATTCCTTAATAAAATTTTTGTGCCTTTCGGTTGACATTGACGAATATCTCCTACAATTAATGATGCTAATGGATCAATTACTTCAGAGATGAAGAGGAATTGCTCTTTATTCAAGTCTTGACTTTCATCGCAAAGCAAATAATCCACAGGTCGCACTACCTCCGGATTCTCTTCTATCATTTCAAAAAGTCTATCAAAATCTTCATCATCACGAATCATAGCTGTATTAAAGCCACGTGAAGTGAGGAGGAAATTGGCATAAGAGTGAATAGTACCCATGAACATTCCTGGGTAATAATGCGCTCCAAGCCGATCTCTCATTTCTGCGGCGGCATTGTTAGTAAAGGTTAAGACCACAACTTTAGCTGGGTCAATACCATGACTAATTACATATTTAATTCGTTCTGTTAATGTGGCTGTTTTCCCTGAGGCCGCACTAGCCATTACAATGGTCTTTTCATCAAGTGGCGCCTCAATAATTGCCATCTGTTCATCACTAAATTGCATTATTTATTACCCTTTGTATTATTAAAGCCAAACTCGTTGCTCTTGTAATAGTTAATCCAATATTTTTCTCTGTTATTTAAATCCTTTTTATCACAAGTTTCAAGGATTTCAAAAGTCCAATTCTGAATACCACGTTCAGCCATCGCATGGTGAATCCGCTGGTCAGCAATAGTCTGAATACCTAGACTACCGCGTATATGCTGTGTTAAGCGTGCCTTCAAGTCCGTTGATTGGCCCACATAACACTCTTGAGTATTAACATCAGTAATACGGTATATACCGGATTTAGTAGTTGATCCGACAACTCTTGTAAGCATTTCTTTAGCTGGCCCCGCGATGTAAACGTCATAAATCACCTTTGCAATAGCAGTTTTATTGGATAATTTGTTTAAGATTGAATTAAGATAGGCGATGTCCTCTATATCTGCTTCTTTTAGACATATGCGATGGAAGTTCAGATTATCTTGCAGTTCCTGCTCGCGCTTCATAGCCTCAATAGTTGCTTCTTTTTTTGCTTGATATTCAGCTAATTCAGCTTTAATTGGGCCAAGCAAATCCTCATATGTCTGTTTTCTTTGCAGATATTCTTCCCAGAGGGCTTCTTCCTCTTTATTCATTTTTTCATTGAGCAAGTTGCGGCGTGCAATTTCTTCTTGTCCAAGTTGCTCAGCCATTGTTCTTCTGCCATCACGCGCAAGTTGCTCTAAAGTATTGTTATAATTTTTTACTTGAGATTCTATATCTCTTAAGCGTTGCTGTTCTTCTGCTTCTAATTCGCCTAATGTAAGATAAGCATTTTCTTTAACAATTAAATCTTGTTCTAATTCTTGAAGTACTTGGCGTTTGTGTTGAATTTTTTCTACATTTTTCTTGTCTACTTGTGTTTTTATAATAATTACAATACAACAAATTAGAAGCAAAATTGTAGTGTATAAATACATATTTTACCTCCATTTAATTATATTATAACATAAATGTAGAAATTTGCAAATTTCTCAAATAAAAAGAGCCGTTATTTTTTAATCGGCTCACTACTTATTATCTCTGCATCTTGCGCTATATAAAACTTATTAACTTCAGCTATGGCGATTTTCAAATTATCTCGACCGCATTGATCACATTTATTATACGGATAATTCCATGGAAAAAGTTTTCCACAAAATTGGCAATACTTAGCTTTTATTATTTTGCTCATAAAGATACCACTTACTTTTTACCCTATACTTGTCTTGAAATATATCGTCGGCAGTTTTTAGTAAATCATAATCTGTATAAGGAATGACATAAAGAGCAATATTATGCTCAAGACAATATTGGGCTTTTCTCAAGTCCATCTCTCTCCTATATAACCACTCTTTTTGACTCTTGCTAAAATGCTTAACGAACTGATAATGCTGTTCGCCATGCCATTCTATACAGCAATTCTTACTTGGGATATAAAAGTCAAAACGTAATAGTTTACCTCTATATCCCTTACAGCCGCGCAGAGTAGCTTCTGTCCTAAACTTAATATTACTCTTATTAAGAAGAGTAGCAATTAATTGCTCACCTTTACTTCTCATGCCAAATACAATCCTGCCAATTTTTATCACTACGCCAGTTTACAATTTTAGCATGGCGCAGAGTAGGAGTTTTTCCACTTGTATCAATTTCCATAGCCTGAAGCTCAACTACTTGATGAATATATTCTTCCGGCATTTTAACAATCTCTTCTCGAACATCATCACTTACACCGGAAATCCAACCAATAGGAGTTTCTTTACCATCAATAATCATAGCAATTTCAACTGCGGCCGCCCATTTATTAAAGAAGAGTTTGGTAACAGGAATAAACTCATTATTATGAACTCTTGTACTCATGTCGCCATAAACACGCTCATCTTTCAGTACATTGTACCAATATGGCCAAGTGGCTAATTCAGTACCACTATACTGAACAGTTGGTTCTTTCCAGCGACCGGTAAGGAATACATCAAGTGTATCGGACAGCTCTTTCTTAAGTTTCAGAGTATGCTTTGCTGTTCTTTTACCGAACTCGTACTTGTTATCCTTGCGCGTAAGGACTACACCTTCACCGCCCCTTGATAAGATATTAAGCCAGTTCTCTGTGATATTTTCGGGACCATCCCAATATGTTACAACATCGACATATTCTGGAGTAGGTAATTCATGTAAATATTTCACACGCTCAATAATAGGTTTATTATAGAGCAGCTCACCATCCCAAGCTAATACGTCAAATACACTAAGACGCAGTTTGTCACCTTTTTCTTGCCGCTGAATAGCTTTCTCTTTCAAACAGCCTAAGATAGTAGTAATATTCTTACTCGTCTTACCAGGAATATAGACTTCACAGACAAGGCAAGTACCATTAGGAAGTGCTTCAAAGAATGGATTAAGATGCGGCACCCAGTCTTGTTTAAAGACCCAGCCATTGACGCCTTTAGAACGAGCGCGCATTAAGACATCTCCCTCATCGTCTTTAATAACAAATTGGAAGTAACCATCGCGCTTCTCTGAAGCAATATAATCATTAGAGTAAAGCATTGAGTTCAGAGTATCTGTTCTTTTCTTGTTATCATATGATGCAGGGAACGACCAATATTTCTGAGCCTCTGCATTATAAAAATCAAATCCACTAATTATTCCATTCATTTAAATTCCTCTTTTAATTATAATATCAGATTTACCATCTTTTGTATATATAATTATTGAATCATCATCTACTTCAATACTATAAATTGATCTACACATAAGTAGATAATCTTCATCAGAACAATAAGTTGTTAATAATGCAATTACTTCTCCTATTGTCATTTAAATTCCTCTTTCAAATCTACCCATTTATCTGTTATAATATTACCAATTTTATGAACTGTGTCACCCCAGTTACCTATTTCTATTCTGCAATATTTTCCTTTAATGTCTTCCCATTTATCAACACCAATGACATCCATAATTTTCATCATAGCTACTAAACCTTTATCAGTAGATGTAAACTCCTTGGCACCGCGATAGCCTTTACCAATACAGTAACCGCCAATACTGACTCCCCAACCGTTTCCTTCTACAGTTATGTAAAAAGTCAAACAACCATGGTCTTCAAACGTAAGAGAAACATCTGTAATCTTCGCATTTTCTATACTCATGCTTCAATTGCCTCATTCATTACCATAGTTACAGCATCTTTTAATTCATTCAAGTCTTCAGCTACAATAGTATAGTCAAAATTATAATCATCAAGTGCGGTTTCAGATTCATGCAGCTTAGCTACCGGAGTAAGATGTTCGGGCAGTTTTTCTTCAGGCCGCACTACTTTAACGCATAGTTCCAATTTACCTTGCTCTATCCAATGTTCAATTTCATTTGGGAAACGAGCATCGGCGATAATTATAAAATGAACATGGGAGAAGAAAGTGTTAATAATTGCTTCTAGCTGTTTAATCCAAAAGTCTGGATCTTTCTTCCTGGCAATATCTGTGCCGACGTGCTGAAGTAACGCTCTACCATCTTTGTCTTTAGAACCATTCCAATGATAATATTCACGGAGAATGAACTTAAGCAAATCAGCATAATGCACTATCATGTATGAATAACCGTGCATCTTGAGCCAATCGCCCATGTATTCTGCCGCAGTATCCTTACCATGTCTAGCCTTCCCGCTTACTGTTATTACGTGCATTTTTTAGCTCCTTCTTAAGTTGTTTCTTCCATTCTTTGTAACTCTGTAAGTCATCTTGCCAGCCATAGAGCTTTTCGGCAATTTCTTCAATTTCTTGCTTTGAGAATCCGGAAAAAATTTTTGGGACATCATGGCTTAATTCAAATGTCGTAGTAGATACACAGTCAAGATAAAGCGTATCTTCCTTTTTCTTAATCCATTCAAGCCAAAACTGCGGTCTAAATCTTAATGCTTTATGATTGACATATCTTGCCGCCCTAGCTTTCCAGTTTACATAAATAGGAATCTTATTATAATTACTGATAATAGTTAAGAAATGATAAGCAGTACAACTGATTGCATCATCTGAAAGTTCGACGGCAATTCTATTATACTTCGTACCATCATACATGGCCGCCCTATTTACAATAAACATAGCAAGTAAATTAAGCTGGTCTTCTCTATCCGTAAAGTTCGTCAGGTCTATGACTATTTTTTCCATCTTCTACTCCTTTCTTAGCTAGTGTGTCAGCATAATCGTTCCAATCAACTCCAGCATGGCCCTTAACTTTTTCTATTCTTACATTAGGGTGTTTATTTAAGAAATAATCAATGCTTTGCCAGAGTTCTGCGTTCTTAAGTTCTCCACTACTTCTTTTCCAACCATTGCACCGCCAATTATGCCGCCATTCATTTGCGCCATTAACACAATAAGCTGAATCAGAATAAATAATAATTTCAGTTTCTTCTTCTGCCCATTTATCAATATAAGTCAATGCGCTAAGGATACCCCAAAGTTCGCCAATATTATTGGTTCCATTATAAACAGTACCATAATATTTATCTAATAGTTCATTCCCTCTAACAACGCAAAAAGACCATCCTGCTATTGCATCAGATGATCCATTAAAACTACAAGCGCCGTCGGTGTAAATACATATCATTCTTTTATCCTTCCTTACTATTATATATTTATTATATAATAAATTTATAAAAAAATCAAATTTAATCCACCGCTTAGGAAGTTAAGAAAAATACTCTCCCCAAACCCCTCTCATCGCAAATCGAAAATCGGAATTTGGGTACACTTAATAAGCCTGAACGCCAGCCCAGACCTACTTTAACTTCCTATAAGCTATGGATTAAAACGCGTTTTAGCAGCACCGCTTCCGGAGCCGTCAAGGATCGTGAATATACTAGCATATCCCTTACGAATATGCCACGCCGGTTTCAGCCGTCGCCTCCCGATGAGTTTTATGTGGACTTCACTACTTTCCACCTCACCAATTATAGTATATCGTATTTTTTAAAAAAAGTCAAAATTTGAAAAAAATATAAATATATGATATACTATATATAGAATTGAAAGAGGTGTAGGTATGGCGGCGATATATTTTATTTGTGGTTTAGGTGGATTTGCTTGTGGATTTTTAATTACAGACTGGATTATTAGTGAAAGGAAAAGAAAATGAACGTACAGATTTTTGAAAATAACAAAGAAATTATTGCACAGGTAATCAACTCAGCTTGTATTAAAGACTTTACTTACAACAAAGAAACCAATATCTTGAGCGTAACTTTCTCTCATGGTGGAGTATATTCTTATCCGGGTATTCCTGAGAGAGTTGTCCGTGATTGGATGGGCGCAGAGTCCGCAGGTAAGTTCTTTAATAAGGAGATAAGATATGGCTACGCGAATTACGCCGGAAATTAAGAAACAGATTAATGAAAGATATTTAAAACTTAAGACTTATGCCGCCGTAGGTAGGGAACTTGGAATTTCAGCTTCGACTGTCAAGAGATATGTCATTCCCGGTTATGTGCCGGAAGCTGATATTCAGCCTGTCCAGATAGATGGTGAGGCTATGAGATTGCGTCTTGAGACTTTCGTTATGAGTAAAAATTTGATGGAAGACCCGTGGCTGCTTGACTTAACTGGCGATGAAAGAGTTGAGATGGAAGAGTATTGGAAGGAGTTGTCTCTGTAATGGCGAAGAAAGTATATTTTACATATAGGGAGGCAATTCCTGGCGATATGACTCGTTGCATTATTGTGCCAGCTGATTATGAGACTTTCCCTTTTAATACAAAAAATGGTGGAAGTTATAATGTCGCGCCGGCACGGGTGCTTGGTCTGACTTATGTGGATTATCTGCGCTTCATTAAACTGTTCTTTGGTGATGATGTAACGATTGAAGGCAAGGGTTCTTATTATCCTGTCGCGTATTGGAGAAAGGGTAAGAATCTTTCTACTTGGCTTGATTTGCTTAATGCAAAGCTGAACTTGGCGGTGATGACTAATTATGGTAATAACTGATGAAATGTTACAAGGTCAATATGTGACTGACTGGACTAGAAAAGCCATGTATGAAGGCGATTATGTTGGCAAAGAAGTTAAGGACATTATTGAAGATTACTGTTCTCCTCAGCTGGCTTGCAACTTGATGTTCGAGGTTGAGCTGCCAGATGAAGATAAGCAGCTTTTGCGCGGGTGCGCCATGATTGATGAAAAGTCAAGCGGCATTTATAAAAGCTGTGAAATTACTGGTAGTATGATGGTCGCCGGCAGCCGCAAGGTTAAGAACTCAAGTTATGTTATAGATTCTACAAGAGTTTTCGATAGTGTAAGTGTATTCGATAGTTCTCATATTATAAAAAGTACAAATGTCCATGATATGAGTAGTGAAATTATGGATTCATCTATCATATGGCATAGCTATAATGTTGATAAAAGTACGGCAATTTTTTATAGTAAGAATGTTCACTATTCCCACTTTATATTTGGCGCTGGCAGTTCAGTAGATAGTGAATTGTGTAGCTCTATTTTGACAAGAGAAGATGCTCCTAACTTTGATCATTGTATCTTAAGTACAAAGAGTGGTGAGTGTCTTATCTTAAATCATAAAGTCAATGAATTTGACTGGGAAGATTTTAGAAGTCAAATAGAAGTATTATATAAGCCTTATGTTGGTAAATTAGCTGAGTTTATTGCGGAGCCTAATAATCATAAGAAACAATGGGTATCTTGGGATTTATTCAGTATCTTTGATAACATGAATATGTGGAGAAAACTTTTGTCTTTCTTGCCGTTTGAACCGACAAAGGAAGATTATATGCTTCTTTATAATCTTACCATGAATCCAGAATTTTTGAAAATTTGAAGCTACGAAAATTTGAAAAGAAATGAGATTTTTGATATACTATATAAGTAAGGTCGAGAGAGGAACGAAATCCTTACTGAAAGATATAAATGAAAATTTGATTAATTTTGAAATTTTTGATATAATATTTATGTAAGGTTGAGAGATTAGTCAGATAAAATTTTTCCGAAAAATTCGGAATCGAAAATTTGCAAGTTTCTGAAATTTTTGATATAATATTTAAGTAAGGTCGAGGATATGTTTCTTTCCTTTCCTTTCAACCTCGACCGATGGCTGCATGGAATTGCCTTCCCGTGGCGCAGCTGTTAAGGCTTCGGCTGAACTAAAATTCCCGTATCATTATCCCGGTGTAGAAGGCGCAACCTGCCGGGGTGGCTATGTGCTAATCCTTTTAGAACGATAGTTCTTTAAGTGAGATGCTGGATTAGGTGAATAAGCCTTTAGTCCTGAAGAGAGTCAAACCTCAAAGTATAGTAACAGCGCACCAACTTAATAAGATTAAAATACTTCCGAAGTGGTTCGAGTAATAGACGCTCCTGTGGAGAATAACCCTTATGCCGCTTGACTGGTAACCAAGTAAGGCCCCTAAGGGAATACCAAAGAATCGAATTTGCGGAGAAGCCGTGAAATCCGGCTATGACACTAAGGAAGGTACGAGTAGCCCAACAGCCGCAACATACAAGATAAAAGTTGTATGTTTAAACAACATGAAGGTTTCTGAAAGCGGGTGAAAGTAGCAGGTTCCAATCCTGTCGGTGTACTAGGTCGAGAGACCGGGGTAAGAAGCTTGAGGGTAGCTCCCTTCTGCTCAGACTTATCTCCACCGTGATTGATTAAATCAAGTTTTGATTGGTTGTAGGGGGAAGCCCCAATGATACGTACTAAACCTTTCTGGTGCAACCCTACCTTAGTGGGTTGAATAAGGGGCAGTTTCCTCCTTATCATACTGCCCACTATGAGGTCACCCCCTTTATTATGACCTCTTAACATATAGGGTTGGCTATTTGATAAAAAGCCAACCTTTTTTTATTATATAAATATAAAGGAAAGGTTACTTGATAATGATAAAAATTAAGGAGGAAGTTATGGAAAAAGATAATAATAGCCAAATTTTGGAAGAAATGATAGAAGATGATTTCTATCAGGCTTGTCTTGATGCTGGCATTGAAGTACAAGACGGAGAAGAACTTCCTGAAGGCATTGGAGCGATCTGGGTCCCTAGATTAAAGGCACCTAGTACGACTGATAAAAACTGGATCCATTATACAGCTGGCGGCTACAATTATTGCATTAAAATTGAAGGGAAAAGTTGCCTTCCTAACTGTGTAGGCTATGCCTGGGGCCGCTGGAGAGAATTACTTGGAGCAAAGCATAATCTAAGCCGCGCCGATGCTGAAAGATGGTATAATACTAATGACGGCTATAAGCGTGGTAAGACTCCTAAACTTGGAGCTGTCATTTGTTGGAGAAGAGGAAATGCTTACGATGATAGTGACGGCATGGGCCATGTAGCTATTGTTGAAAAGATTAATGCCGATGGTAGCATCACTTGTTCTAACTCAGCTTATTACAGTACTAGATTCTGGTTAAGCACTCATAAGCCGCCTTATCATTTCGGCCAGTACACTTTCCAAGGTTTTATTTATAATCCTATCAATTATGAAGATAAAGCTAAGTTAGATGAAGATGGCGAATTTGGTAAATTAAGTATTGCGGCCATGCAGAAATGGCTTGGAACTACTCAAGATGGTATTATTAGTGACCAGTTAAGTTCAATTAAGAGATATGCACCTGCCATTCTTTCATATGATACTGACGGTGGCGGCAGTCAGATGATTAAAGTATTTCAAAATTATCTGATTAAGAAAGGCATTGCAGCTCCCACGAATGGTTATGTTGATGAAAATACTGTTAGAGCATGGCAAAGATGGCTGAGAGAGAAACAGGGATATAATATTGTTATTGACGGAATATTCGGTGAAGAATCGGCATTAGCTATGCAGAAGTTCTTAAATAAGGTGTTGTGATATGGCTGTTAGTTTAGATCAGATATTAGCATATATTAGAAAACACGCAGTTATTAATAATAGTCGTTCTGATGATATGGGAACTGAGCCAGCTTATCCATTGGCAAAAGAGCCCCCGCAAATTAATCTAATTCCAAGTAGTACTAGCTATGCTGGAAAAGTTATAATTACAGGGCTTGGACCAGTTGTTATTGGTGGAGGAGAATCTGCTGCAAAATATAATACATTAAAAAATTTAAGTGCAACTAATGAAGCAACACATATAACAGCAGATACAAATGTTTATGTTGCGACAGGATGTCAAAATTGGACAGATGTAGATGATTCTTCTCTTTACCGATGGCAATTTACTAATGAGGGTACAATACTTGATCCAGACGGAGATACAATTGGTGGAGTAAAATGTCCAAGTGAAGTTAGAGATGAAACTATTACTTTAACTACTGGGACCTCCTGGCAGTCTAAAAAAGAAATGAGCATTCCGGCTAAAACAGTTTGTTTAATTGAAATTGCAGTTCGTTTTCCAACCAATGCGAATGGATATAGAGGAGTTAATGTATCAGCTACTGCTGGTGGAACTAGAGAATCTCATAGATTTCAAGACATTAGATCTGCAGTAACAGGTGGATATACTTATTGTCACTTGTGTTTTACTTACAAGAATCCAGATATGGCGGCAAGGACACGTTATATAAATTTAGTTCAAAATTCTGGAACCGATATGTCAGATATAATTGTTGCCTACCGTATAACTACCTTAAGTAAATTAGGAGCATAACAATGTTAACTGAATTTAAACAACAAAAAATCTCCCAAATAGGAGATGTAGAAATCCCAGAAAGTGAATGTGCGGTTCAATCAACTGTTGAAGAACTTTCAAACGGTAAAGGGGAGGACGATGGCTATGAGCAATAGTTCTTTGGTTACTTATACAAGAATCAGCCCTAATCAATCAAGCCGGCTTGGCCATAAAATTGATACTATTACTATCCATCATATGGCTGGTGATCTATCAGTAGAAACAGTTGGCAGAGTTTTCTCTGATGGTTATAGAGAGGCATCAGCCAATTATGCTATTGACAATGACCTCCAAGTTGGAATGTATGTTGAAGAAAAAGATCGCTCTTGGGCGTCATCAAATGGCGATAATGACCGTAGAGCGGTTACTATTGAACTTGCCAATGATGAGATTGGCGGAAATTGGCATGTCGCCGATAAGGTAATTGCAAAGTGCATTGATCTTGTAGTTGATATTTGTCAGCGCAATGGTATTGCAAAACTCAATTATACTGGTGATACTTCCGGCAATTTAACAAAGCATTGCTGGTTCGCGGCAACTCTTTGCCCAGGCCCATATCTAGGAAGTAAGTTTGACTATATAGCTAACCAAGTAAATCTTAGACTTAATCCGCCTAACCCGGAGCCAAAACCAGTTATGGGGTTTGAAAGAGTCTGGGGTAATAATAGATATGAAACAGCTAAGGCTTTAGCTAATATTACATATCCAGGCAAGTTCTCCGCGGCAGTTATTGCAAGTGGTGAAAATTATGCCGATGCTCTTTCAGCTGGCTATCTCGTGTCAAGAGTTGGCGGGCCACTTCTTCTTACCAATAATACTGAATCAGTTATGAACTCAGTAGCTACTTATTTAAAAGGTAGACTTGAAGAAGATGCTCAAGTATTTATCTGCGGCGGTGAAGGCGTAATTCCAAAAGCGATGGAAGAAAAACTTTCTGCTTATAAGGTAAAACGCTATGCTGGCAAGAATCGTTACTATACAAACCTTGAGATTTTTAAGGACGTAGAGATTGGACAAGCTATTGCAGTTTGTTCTGGACAAAGTTTTCCAGATGCTCTCTGCGCATCTACTTTACAGATTCCAATTCTTCTCGTAGGCAAAAGCCTTTTACCAGACCAGGCAAGATTCTTAAGTGAAATGGAAATTTACTATGGTAAGATGGATAGAACTTTCTACATTATCGGTGGAAGCGCGGCAGTTACTGATAAGGTTGAGGAAGAGTTAAAGAAATATGGTAAGACCACTCGTTGCTATGGTAATAATCGTTACAGTACTTCAGCTGCTATCGCTAAGAGGTTCTTTGCTAAAGCTGATACTATTGTAATTGCTACTGGTAAGAGCTTCCCAGATGGTCTTTGCTCTTGCAACTTAGGAAGACATCCACTTCTCCTTGCCGATCCAGGCGCTTGGGGAGAAGCTCAAGGATATGTTACTACTTTAAGCCCAAAGAAAGCTTACGTCGTAGGCGGCGAAGGCACCGTAAGTAATGAAACTGCGGACTGGGTATTAACGAAGAAAGGATAATTATGAAAATTAAAGATTTTGAAAAGACAATTATTGTATTACTTGTATTTTGTGTAATTTGTCTTGGCCTTATTAGTAAGCAAAAGATGGCGCGAATTAAAGCATTGGAAGAAGAACTCAATGATGTTTCTGTAGAGCGTAATAACTACATGGAACAAACTCTTGATGATGAAAAGAAGATTGAAGAGCTAGAGGCTGAGGTTGAAGACCTTAAAGCGCAATTAGAAGAAGCTACTAAAGAGGAAGAAGTTGTAATTGAGGCTGCTGAAGTAATTGTCGAAGAGCCGGTTGTTGAAACTGAGCCTGAACCAGAAATAGTTGAAGAAGAGCCTGAAGTTGTCGAAGAAGAACCAGTAGAGGAAGAAGTAGTTGAAGAAACTGCATCTAATCTCACTTATCTTGGGACTTTTGAAATGACAGCTTATGAGTGGACTGGTAATCCATGCGCGAATGGAAATTATCCAACCTGCGGCTATACTGTAGCTTGTAATAGTCTTCCGCTCGGTACTCAGGTTTATATTGAAGGTTATGGCTATTATGTTGTAGAAGACCGTGGCGCTTCGTGGCATGGTGATAACTGGATGGATATGTACTTAGGTGATGTTTCAGCTTGTTATCAATGGGGTATTAAATACCTTGATGTTTATTTAGTGGAGTGATGTAACATGGTAACTATTGGTGAAGTAAAGCAATATGTTGGCACTTCTGAAGATACCAAGCCAACTGATAAATTCGTTCCTATTAATGCTATGTTCCTTGAATTAGATACTGGTGATTTCTATTATTTTGATGGAGAAGATTGGCTGTTGTTTGGTAGCGGCGGCGGTGACGACGGCGACAATCCTAAATAGGAGGTAATCATGAATTATTTTGATGTGCTCCTAGCCAAGTCACTTGGCGGTGGATCTCAGCCTTCATCTGATTTAAATGCTTGTAAAATTCATGTTTCTGAAAATGATGAGATATTAACTCTAGATGATACTTGGGAAGAAATTCATGATATTTATACTCAAGGTATTCCCGTTTTCTTACTTTTTGGAGATTATAGCTCAGCTTATGTAACTGATGTTTATGAAGACCATGGAGAATATATGGTAGAAACATTAACTCGAACATTTATTACCGATTCTCCAGACGGACAGCCGTCGGCACTAAACATTTAGAAAGGACTCCTAATGAAAGAACAACTTCTTAAAGACATGGAATTTTGTGAAAACTCCATGATTAAACTTGGTGATAGAACAGACATTTGGCAAGATAGGATAATCTACGGTATTTGTAAGACTCTTTACGATATCATTAAATATCTGATTAAGAACAAAATTTGATTTTGTTGGAAAATTATGGTATACTATATATAGAATTGAGAAAGGAGAATTGATAAATGCCGAGACGTCATAGAAACGCTAGTGAGAGAATTGAAAAACGCTGGAGTGAAGATTATATCCGGCAATTGATGAAAACTCTTGGAGCGAAGAAAGAAGAAGACGAACCAGAAAAGAAAGTTCGAATTAAGAAAAGAAACGGCAAGTAATTGCCGTTTTTTTATTTATATGAATGTTTATCGTAAATCTTACTTATGTATGAAATAAATTAAAAAGAGGATTTGATGTTATAGTTATAGGAGGCAATCTATGATAATGCCTGAAACTACTCCGACCTTCGTATGTTTGGTTGGACAAAAGTATACTACTGGTTTGTCAAATTGCCGTATAGACATACAGCAAGGGAGCTTTCTAATTCAAAAGTATTTTGTTGATAGTTCGGTAGTCATTAATCCTGACATGGGCACTATTATGGTGACGCTGACTCAAGAAGAAACATCTCATTTTAATGTAAGGGAAAAATTGAGAGTACAAATCCACGGCCTTATGGCTGATGGAACCGCTTGGAAAACTTGTATTTCTAACTATAAGATTGGTGAAACAATTACTAATGATATTCTTACTCCAATAGAGTAGGAGGTGCATCGTGGTAATTAAAACAAGAGTTCCTGATTTAGAGCCTTGCATTAGAATGCAAATTGAAGAAGAAAGAAATGCTTTATGTTTACCGGTTGATGTACACAAACCAATAGAATATAAAGTTTATAATAATGAAAAAGAAATCCTTTGTGACTGGGAAGGTTTGGTTGCTATAGCAACTTCCCCGACGGCAGTTGTCGTACAACATGAAAATTATGTAGAATTTATAGTAACTGACAAAAACGGCACTACGCGGGCAATCCTTTATGGCGCAGGTTCAAATGTTAAGTATGATACCACAGCTGGCTGGAACGCTCAAAGTAGTTTAGTTAGTAAACAGGGTGATATTTATGTGTATACTGATTATACGACAGATACACTTAATGGTCAGCCTGGGTTCAAAATTGGTGATGGACAGACTTTATTGATTGATTTACCATTTATGAATGATATTTCAGCTTTGCAGCATGATTATTATACAGCTGGTAATGGTCTTGTTCTCAATGATTATGAATTTTCTTTAGATGATTTAATTTTAGAATGTGGCACAAGTACCACAGTTATTTAAGAGGTATGATATGAGTGCTACAGTAAATACAAGAATCAAGTTTAAGAGAGATAATACACAAGCATGGAATAATGCTAGAGGTTTTATTCCATTACAAGGTGAATTAATTATCTATAATGATTATCAAACTTATCAAAAAGAAGTCGGTGGTTACATTCAAATCGTTACTGTTCCCGGAATTAAAATTGGGGACGGCAGAACTTATGTGCAGGATTTACCATTTATTGATGATGAATTACGCGATACTATAATGAACCATATTAATAATCCAAATCTTCACATAAGTGAAGCTGATAGACTTTTTTGGAATAATAAGTTAAATGTTTACGATCCACAAGAAGTAGTGGATGGGACATTAATTTTTAATAGAAATTAGGGAGATGAAACATGTCATACTCAGATGTAAATACTCCTGTTATTGAAAGAATAACTTTGCCTTCTGGTAATTCTTACTATATTGCAGACAGAGAAATTAGAGACGTAGTGGATGCGTTAAGTCAGACGGTTGCTGGAGGCGTATCTTTTATAATTGCTTGGGATGGTGCTAGTACTCCTCAAGTTGCACAAATTCCTGCTGGCGTCACAGTTATTTATAATGATACTAGTTATACTGGTACTTTATCAGCTGAAACCACAGGCGCTGGTGCTCATGCACAAGCCGGCGCGTTTTATTTGGTTAAATCTGGAACACAACCGCAATTAATTGTAGACACTAATGGTCCAATTACTAATCTTCAAGTTAATGCAGCAACTTTTGCTAATGCTACCAATTATAGTGTTAACACTTTATATGAATTTAAGTATATTGGTACATCATGGTATTTATCGCCTGATACTACTACGCCAGTTAATTTATATACTACATATGGAATAGAATATGATGGTACTCCAACGACAGGTTCTACTAAAATTATTGTTCAAACACCAAGTTCTTACATTGATGTATATGAAGAATATGTTCCGGTAGGAGCAGACGGTAGTAAAAAATGGGAAAAAATCGGAGATACTTTAATTGATTTAAGAGCTGTTGTGACAGACGTATCATTAGTTAAATATACTGATAATGTTATTGGTGCAAATTCTACTTTAACTGCAAGTAATCCAACAGTTACTTTATCGACTGGATCAACAGGTGATATTGATATCCTTACTGGTAGTACAGGACTGTTTTTCACAGCATCGGCGAGTGGAACAGCTGTTACTCCAACCACTACTAATATTAAAGCAACTGCAAGTGGCGGTAGCACGGCTTGGAATAGTAAAGATCAGAAAGCGGCTATTACTGCATTAGGTACTCCAAGTACTGAAAGTGCTGTTAAATCAGTTACACCAACAACGAAAAAATTAGCAACAACTACAGTTACTGGTGTTAGTGGTAGCACTACGCCAAGTGTAATACAATCAAGAACTTCCCAGACAACAGCTGATGGCACTGGTACAGCAAGCTCTACTAATACCGATTGGCTTAAAGGTGTTAGTGTTACGAATGGTGTACTTACTATTGGCGCTGCAACACTTGATACGCAAACAACATATTCTGCAGATGCTCCTGGTACAATTACAGTTCCAACTGCAGCATCTTCTGCAACGACTGTAGCAACTGGTTCAACTACCACTACAGGAAGTGGAGCAGATATTGTTACTGATGTTAGTGTTGGTGATACTTTTAGTGCTGTTACTGGATATTCAAGTCCGACAACGGCCAATGTTATTGGCGCAGATTCCACTTTCACCATTACTCAACCTACTGTGGGCCTTGCAACTGGCGCGACAGCTGGCACAGGAGTTATTAGTGTTGCCACTGGTATTTCTTCAGTAACTCAACCAACAGTTCAATTATCTACTAGTAGTGACCGTAGCCAATGGACAGATGTTAATGAAGTTCAATACATTAGTGGTGTTACCCAGGCCAAAGCAAGTGCGGCAGCCTCTGGAACAACTGTTAGTTGGAATAGTAAAGATCAGAAGACAGTTCTTAATAATTCAACTGATGTATCTGTTTTCCGTGGTGGAGATACTGATTAATAAATTTTCGTTAAACTTATCCGGATTTATCTCCGGATAAGTTTAACTCATATAAGGAGTTGAAAAATTATGCCAAATAGTACAATTGAGCAAATTCAACTACCAAGTGGTACAATATATGATATAAAAGATGCTACAGCAAGAGCTAAACAATTAACTGCCACTTATACAGCCGCTACCCTAGACTTAGAGTTAGTGTTCGATACCGCAGAAAATGCGGATAGTGAGGAGTTCTAATGTCAGAGGTATTAATTAGTAGAAGCAATATGACCAATATTGCTAATGCCATTAGATCAAAAAGCGGAACCACCATAGGATATGCGCCTAATGATATGGCGGCCGCGATTACAGCAATTCCTGGCGGTGCGTATGATTGGATGGGTAGTAATGTTACTTGTTTAAATGATAATTATTATAGTTTAACATATAACTTATCAAGTTCGACATATAGCTCTTGGACAGCGTCAACAACAGCTAAATCACTTAGATCATCAGCATCTATTACAACTTTTACAGCAACAGATTTAGCACAATATTCTTATTTAATTCGTTGGATTGTAACCTCTCATGTAGCTCATAAAGAAACAGCGACTTTAACAGCGTTACCTGTTTTACAAATAAATGTATTTGATCAACAGATTATGAGACGCCCTAGTAGCTTAGCTAATATTCAAGCTAAAGATGATGACGCTAATGTTTACACAAATGCTGCCGCATTAGCCTGGATGCAATATTATAATACAAGTAGTAAACTAACTTATACTTGGTCATCTTCTTATGGTTTTTATAGCGGCGTTCCGACTCCAGCGCTTTCAAGTACAAGCGCAGCCAGTCCTACCATTACGCCTAAAACGCCAATTTTATATACAAGATGTAGTACGTCATACTTTGATACTACTAGATATGGTGATATTGATATAGATAATACATATTGGACAATTAAAATGCAATTATATAGAATGGATGCTCAATCTTGTATGCGTCAAAGATATGATGATTTAATTGATTTAATTGATAGTGAATTTTTCCCAACAACATAGGAGGTGAATAATGCCAAATCCGCAAATACAATCATTAACGGTTGAAGGAACAACCTATGATATAGTGGACAATACTAGTGGATATGCGCCTCTTGCTTCACCTGCTTTAACTGGTACTCCAACTGCACCGACGGCCGCTAGTGGTACAGACACTACACAAATTGCTACTACTGCATTTGTTCAGGCGGCAATTTCAGGATTCAGCAGCGGCACAGTTACAAGTGTTGGAGTTAGTAATGCAACAGATGGCGGCTTAACAGTTAGCGGAAGTCCTATTACAACTAGCGGGACAATTACAGTAGGACATAGTAATGTTCTTACTAGTGCACAAACTACTCAAGCTGTTTATCCAATTAAAATAGATAAGAATGGCCATATTTCAGCTTATGGCTCAGCGGTAAGTATTCCAACTTCCGCGGCAAGTAATACAACTGGCATTTCAATAGCTGACCATAGTACTGGATCAATTACTGGTGTTCAAGCTAGTACTACTTCAGTTAGAGGAGTCAAGACTGGAGAAAATTCCACAACTACGGCCAGCAAGGCTAGTGGTGGCAATGGAACTGCTCCTACACTTGGGACTCCAATTTCTATATATGGTGTTAAGTCTGGGACAAATAGCACTACAACTGCAAGTAAAGCTAGTGGTGCAAATGGAACTGCGCCAACATTGGGAACACCGATTTCTATATACGGAGTTAAGTCTGGTACGAATAGTACAACCACAGCTTCTAAGGCTAGCGGTGCAAATGGTACAGCACCAACTTTAGGTACTCCAATTAGTATTTACGGAGTAAAATCTGGCACTAATAGTACAACAACTGCTTCAAAAGCAAGCGGAGCTAATGGAACAGCTCCAACATTAGGAACTCCTATTAGCATTTATGGCGTTAAGTCTGGAACTAATAGTACAACTACAGCAAGTAAAGCAAGTGGTTCTAATGGAACAGCTTCTACCTGGAGCTTTTCAAGCGTAACTGTTCCAATTAGAGCGGATGCTGATACAACAGTACCGACAGCCGCGTCAAGTGCTACAACTGTTCCTATTAGAAATACTAATGCTACTAGTATTCCAAATGTAACAGCGGCAGGTTCTGGTAGTTTTACCCAAGGCGCTTTTACAGGCGGCAGTTTATCAATGACCATGGATAGCACTGATACGAAGCAGTTAAATATTAGTTTTTCTCCAGCTACTCATGGTACTGATACTCACACTCATACAGCACCTACTCTTGGTACTGCAATTAGTATTTATGGTGTTCAAGAAAATACAACGAGTGTTACTGGTGTTAGTGGTTCAACAACTGTTAGAGGCGTTAAGACTGGTACAAGTTCAACTACTACCGCAAGTGCAGCGAGTGGTTCAAATGGCACAGCACCTACTTGGAGCTTTACAGATGTTACTGTTCCAATTCGTGCAGATGATGCAACTAGTATTCCTAATGTAACGGATGCGGGCAGCGCATCTACTTGGAGTTTTACAGACATTACTGTTCCAATTCGCGCTGATAGTGCAACAAGTATTCCGAATGTAACTTCTGCCGGTTCAGCTTCAACATGGAGCTTCTCTGATGTTACCGTTCCAATTAGAGCAGATGACGCTACAAGTATTCCAAATGTTACATCAGCTGGTAGTGCTTCAACATGGAGCTTCTCTGATGTTACCGTTCCTATCAGGGCTGATGATGCAACCTTCATTCCAAATGTTACATCAGCTGGTAGTGCATCTACTTGGTCATTTACTGATGTTACTGTTCCGATTAGAGCAGATGCTGATACAACAGTACCTATTAAAGATACAGATGCAACTACAGTTGTCACAAGTAAGACTCATAATGTAACCGATAATGGTCATACACATAGTCTAAGTTAATGAGGTGAATGATGCCGAACCCTGTATTTGATAAAATTAAATATAACAATGTTATATATGAAGTAGAAGATGCCAATGCACTTCATGGAATTGCCACCGCATCTAATGTGGGTGGCGTAAAGGCAGGTGGCGATGGGATTTCGATTGATGCAAATGGCGTCATCAGTTCATATGCCTCAATTACAGCAACATATGATGCTACAGATAAAGAAGTTATTTTAAATGTCGGCACACTCGCCGACGCTGATATAACGGAGTATTAAAATGGCAAAAGTAGCAATTACTGAACAATACTTAGAAGATATTGCTGATGCCATTAGAACAAAGACTGGCCTATCTGAAGATTATTATCCATCAGAGATGGCAGCAGCGATTTTATCCATTAGCGGAGGTGGCGGCATTACACCAACCGGGACCATTAATATCTCCGCTAATGGTACTTATAATGTTACGCAATATGCTAGTGCGGCTGTGGCAGTTCCTAATTCATATGTAGCTGCCGACGAAGGAAAAGTAGTCCATAGCGGTGCTTTGACCGCGCAGACTTCAGCAACTTATACTAGTAATAATACATATGATACTACATTAATTAATAGTGTAACTGTTAGTGTAGGTAGTACAATTAATAATCAAGATAAAACTGTTAATCCTTCTACTTCTGAACAGAGCATTACTGCAGATTCTGGGTATAGTGGTTTAGGAACCGTTACTGTAACGGCGATGCCTGGAATGACTTTACCAACTAGCACAGCAGCAAGTGCTACTAGTGGTTATACAAGTAAAGCTACAGTTAGTAGAAGTACTTCAGACCAATATATTAACATTCCTATTGGATATAATTCAGCAGGAGCTTATTATAAAATTAATGCAGTAGCTAATGGTTCTGCAACTGCGCCAGCCACAATTAGTGGTTCGAGTGCAACTGTAAGCACTGGAACGAATACTCTTACATTGAGCAAAACTATATCAGTCACGCCGAGCGTTACGGCGGGCTATATTAGTAGTGGTACAGCTGGTAATTCAAGCGTTTCACTTACGGCCTCTGTGACAACTAAAGGGGCTGCAACGATCACTCCAACTACTACGAATCAAAGTATTGCAAGTGGAACTTATTTAACTGGCGCTCAGACAATTTCGGGAGATGCCAATTTAGTCGCTGGCAACATCAAAAATGGCGTATCAATTTTCGGAGTAACTGGTAATTATTCCGGCGGCGGTGGAAGTCCTACTATCAGTTCCTTAACAGTAACTCCTTCTACATCTGAGCAGACTTTCAATAGTTCAAGCGTAGACGGTTATAAACCAGTCATAGTCGAAGCTATGCCAAGCGGTAGTGTTACTGCTCCAGCGACTATTAGCGATTCTAATTCAGCTAAAAATATCAACACTGATACTATAACGCTTAGTAGTGATATTTCTATAACGCCAGTTGTTACTACAGCAGGATATATTAGTAGTGGTACAGCAACAACCGCGAGGGTTTCTCTTACAAGTTCCATTTTTACAAAGACAGCGGCAACAATTACTCCTACAACGACCGATCAGACAATTAATTCTGGGATATATTTAGTTGGTACTCAAACAATTTTAGGAGATGCTAATCTCGTGGCCGGTAATATTAAGAATGGTGTATCAATTTTCGGTGTTACTGGCAGCTATTCTGGTGCTGGTGCCGTGATCGATTCATTAACAGTAACGCCGACAGAATCAGAACAGACTTATAATAGCTCAAGTGTTGACGGATATAAACCAGTTGTAGTAGAAGCAATTTCAAGTACCTATGTCGGCTCTGGAATTGATAGAAATGATTCAACTGATTTAAGTGCGAGTGGAGCGACAGTTACTGCTCCTGCAGGCTATTATGCTGAACAAGCAACTAAATCAGTTACTTCTGGATCTGCAACGGGTCCTTCTTCATTGAGCGGAAGCAGCGCTACAATCTCAACAGGAACCGGTACGATTACATTGACTAAGACAGGTGTTAGTACAACTCCAACAGTATCTGCTGGCTATGTTGCTTCAGCTACGGCAAGTACTGCAACAGTTACTCTTACTGCATCTGCCACAATTAATCCAACACCTACGGCTAGTGGTAAGACAGTTACGATTCCAGCCGGATATTATACTGCACAAACTACAAAAGATGTAGATACAATGACCTTGCCAACTTCGGCTTCTGCAAGTGCTACGAGCGGCTATACAAGTAAGGCGACAATTGGCAGGTCTACGTCCGCACAATATATAAACATTCCTCCTGGCTATAATACAGCTGGTGGTTATTATACAATCAGCGCAGTTGCTAACGGTTCTGCAACCGGTCCTTCTTCATTGAGCGGAAGTAGCGCCACAGTAAGTACTGGTACAAATACCTTGACACTTACCAAGACTGGCGTAACTACTACGCCGACAGTTAGTGCTGGTTATGTTTCGAGCGCAACGGCAAGTACAGCTACTGTTACACTTACTGCAAGTGTTACCACTAAGGCGGCAGCCACAATTACGCCAACTACTACAAATCAGACTATTGCTTCTGGTACTTATCTTACTGGGACTCAGACAATTAGCGGCGATGCTAACTTAGTAGCTGGTAATATTATTTCAGGAAAATCTATATTTGGCGTAAGTGGTAGTGTTGTGCTTCAGAATTATTATACAGGTTCATCTGCTCCAAGTTCTTCATTAGGGAATAATGGAGACTTATATTTACAAACGTGAGGTGAGTAGATGGCAACGTCAAGATTAGTAGCCGCTTCTTACACTCAAAGTAGTACTTCATATACGAGCGTTACGAATGGCGATCGTATGTATAATAATACTGATAATACTACTTATGCTACTTTACAACATACAAGAAGTAATAACTCAACAGCTTATTATTTATATTTACATAATTTTAATTTTGACAGTATTCCCTCTGGAGCAACTGTTACCGCATTTGAAGTTAAGTTAAAAGCTAGATCGAGCGGTCAAGCTACTGGTTCTTCATATAGAATGTCGTTATATCATAAAAACGGCAATTCTTGGACTTCAATTTCAAGTACAACTTGTGAAAGTGATATTACTAGTAGTAGCACTCCTGGTACATATACAATTCCAACTGGTGATTTGACTTGGGATACGATGTCAGGATATGGCAATAACTTTGCTATTCGTATTCCGGTTAGGCGTTCTTCTTCAAGAACGGCAGCATATATCTACATCTATGGTGCTGAAATTAATGTTACTTATAGTACAAGTCCTGCACGCACTATAACGACTACATTAACTGGTAATGGTACTATTGAGCCTAGTGGTGCAGTTACATACCACGATGGAGAAACATATAATTTAACTATTTATCCTACTAATGTAAATGATACTGTAACTGCAACCAATAATGGGGTAGCCGTTACTTTAACTGCACATACTGGAGCACAAAGTATAGAAGCAACTGCCGATTCCTTTACAACTGGGTTTTCTGGTGGCACAAATATGAATTTCTATACTTCATCTTCATCTACTGGTAATAACTTCAATTATGCAGTTGGACATACAGCGGCTAATCCTGGTTCAACAAGTTCGGGTTCTGGTTCTTGGACTTACGTAAAAGAAAATGGAAGCTCAACAAATTATACAGGTTATGCTGATTTTGTATTTGATTTTAGTTCTATTCCGGTTGGTTCAACGATTAACTCAGTAACTGTACAATGTTATGGTGCTACAGAAAGTACAACAGAATCAACTGCGCATTCTGAAATAATACTGTATAGTGGTACTACACAAAAGAGTACTTCACAAAAATTTACAAGTACGTCAAATACTACCATAACAATTTCAAGTCCTGGCACATGGACAAGAGATGAATTGCAATCTGCGAAGTTACGCTTTGTAGTTGGCTATTATGGCGGACATATTTTTGGTATTACTTGGACAGTTAATTATACACCACCTAAATATTATACTTACAGTTATACTGTTAGCGGCGATGCTACAATTGCTGTTACCATTGGTGGCGGTGGCTCAACTCCGATTCTATATGGGAAGAGTAGCGGCAGTTGGAGTACACAATATACAAAAGTTTGGAAAAAGATAAATGGAACTTGGGTTGAACAAGCCAGCTCAACTTGGTCTACTTTGTTTAGCACAAGTACAAATTATAGGAAAATGACATGAGGTGAAAAATGGCAGTTACTTCAAGTGGAGATATGAATTATTTAACTATAGGAAATACTTCCTATAAAGTGGTGGACCCAGATGCGCTCCATAGTTTGCCGGATCATACGCATGGCAATATTCAAAGTGGGGGTACTCTACAAACCACTGATGTTGCGATAGCAACTGGAGATAAATTAGTTGTTACGGATTCTAGTAATAGCAATAAGGTTGCAAGAACATCAATTTCATTCGATACCGGAACTGGCAATTCCTCTAAGTATTTATCACAAGCCGGAACTTGGGTAAATATTCCACAAGGCACAGCGTATTCAGCGGGTAGCGGTTTAAGCTTAAGCGGTACAGAGTTCAATCATAGTAATTCAGTAACTGCACAATCAACTCAAGCAGTATACCCAATTACAATTGATGCAGAAGGTCATATCGCATCTTATGGAACAGCATTTTCAGAATCTGATCCAGTATTCAGCGCATCAGCCGCTGCAGGGATCACATCATCTGATATTACAAATTGGAATGGTAAGGCATCTTATATGTTGTGGTGTGGAACTTGTAGCACAACGGCAAGCACTGCAGAAAAAGCTGTATCTTGTTTGGGATATACATTACAAGCTGGGTCTATTATCGGTGTTTTATTCACTGCTGCAAATACAGCTGCAACACCAACATTAAATATTAATAGTACAACTGCTAAGAGTATTTATGTTGGAAACTCTACACCAAATAGTACAACAAACGTATTAAAATGGTCAACTAATACTATGATTTATTTTATGTACGATGGTACATATTATAGATATATTACTTCAATATCAGCTGGAGATGTAGTACCTTCTCGTGGGGCAAATACCTGGTATGGCACGAGCTCTACCGGTGCATCAACACAAGCTAAAACTTCTACTATTGATAATTATGTATTAACAAAAGGTTCATTAATTAGTATTACTTTTAGCGCAGCCAATACATATAAAAGTGGAAAGATTACACTTAATATTAATAGCACTGGTGCAAAAGATGTCTATGCTAATAACGCTGTAACTTCTTCAACTAATACCTTATTATGGGACGCTAATGAAACAGTAACATTTATGTATGATGGTACTGGATATTATTTTATATGTAAGACTAAAGCTTCATATACTGAAACAGATCCTGTATTTAGTGCGTCTGCAGCGGCTGGTATTTCTTCAAGCGATATTACAAATTGGAATGGAAAGACTTCTAACACAGGTACAGTTACTTCTGTTAGAGTTCAAGCCACTTCTCCTGTTCAGTCAAGCACTTCAACCGAACAGACAGCTTCCTTGAACACAACTATTTCGCTCGCTGACGCTTATGGCGATACTAAAAATCCTTATGGGACTAAAACGCCACATTATGTCTTAGCTGGTCCAAGTTCTGGGACAACTGCGGCTGCACCAAGTTTTAGAGCATTGGTTGCAGCAGATATTCCAGATTTAAGCGGTACTTATCTTACTAGTTATACTGAAACTGATCCAGTATTTACGGCTTCTGCAGCGCATGGCATTAGCGCTAGTGATATTACTAATTGGAATGGTAAAGCATCGCAGATGGTGTGGTATGGAACTAGTAGTACAACAAATAGTACAGCAGCTAAGGTTGTAACTTGTTCTGGTTATACATTACAGGCGGGATCTATTATTGGAATTCTTTTTTCAACAGCAAATACCGCAGCAACGCCAACACTAAATGTTAATAGTACTGGTGCTAAAAACATCCATCTCGGATCTGACACGCCGAATGCTACGACAAATGTATTAAAGTGGTCGGCTAATTCTATGCTGTATTTTATGTATGATGGTTCAGGTTATAGGTATATAACTGCTATTTCTCCAGGAGCTCTCGTACCACCTAGAGGAGCAAATACTTGGTATGGTACTTCTTCTACTGTAGCAACTACTGCTGCTAAAACATCAACTATTGATAACTATGTGCTTACGCCTGGATCATTAGTATCTATAACATTTAGTACAGCTAATACAGTAACTGGATCGGCCATTACATTAAATGTAAATAGTACTGGAGCAAAAACAATTTATTATAATAATGCGGCAACTTCTTCAAGCAATACATTATTATGGGATGCAGGAGAAACTGTTACTTTTATATATAGTAGTTCATATTATTATTTTGTATGCAAATCAACTGCGGCTGTAGATATTTCTGGTAAAGTCGATGTTAATATAATAGATGGCAATTATGAATCTCATATTTACAATTCGGGTGGCGATGGAGTACTATTAACAAGTATAAATAATAATGCCAGTGTACAAGGAAGCGTCTTTATTAGTTCTGATATAGCTACTCTTGAAATGATTTCTCAAGGTGATTCTGTTTCAACAGTTGCGGTAAATACATATGGTGTTTTAATTTCTTCACAGGGGAGCAGTGGAGTAACTATTCAAAATGTAGTTACACCAACCAACAATACAGACGTCGCAAATAAAGCTTACGTAGATGGTCTTGTTTCAGCTCTTACCAATACTGAAATTGATAATGCTGTTGCCGCGGCAGTTACAGTAGCAAATGGAAATAATATTCAATACTAGGAGGACATAGATGTCAAGAGCAAGTTATGTAACAGTAGATGAAATTACTCTACAAAATACTGCTGATGCTATTAGGGCTAAAACAGGTAAATCAGCAACTATGTATCCTAGTCAATTTGCTACGGAGATAGGAAAGATTAGCGGCACAGAATTACCTCCAGCTGATGCGGTTAGATTTATTGATTATGATGGGACAATATTATATAGTTATAGTGCTGAGGAATTTCTTGCCTTAGAGGCTTTACCTGCTAATCCAAGTCATACTGGATTAGTTGCCGAAGGGTGGAACTGGACATTAGCAGACGCAAAAGAACAAGTTGAAGCTTGTGGTATTTTAGATGTAGGACAGATGTATCATACATCTTCTGGAAAAACAGAAATTGATATTGAATTACTTGAAGGTGCATTGAGTCCATACTTAGCCCTTGGACCAAAAGGGACTTGTACAGTAGAATGGGGTGATGGAACAACTAGCACTGTTACTGGAAGTAGTTTAACTACTCAAGTTAGAACACAGCATAATTATTCTGCTCCAGGAAATTATACAATAAAAATTAGTATTGATAGTGGAACTTTAGCATTACTTGGAAGTAGTACCTATCCATTATTAAATGCACAGAATACTAGTCTTAATTATAATTATGTATATTCATCAGCAGTTAATTATATACGACTTGGTTCGAATATTGCTATTGGGTCTTATGGGTGTGCTTATCTAGTTAATTTAAAAGCGGTCTCAATCGGCTCTACGAATACTGTAGGCGGTAATACTTTTTATAATTGTTATAATTTAATAGCTATGATTTTTCCAAAACAAAGTAGTTATGCAGTAAATAATTCTGCAACTAGTAGTTGTTATAATTTAAAATATATGTCTTTTCCAAAAGAAATTTCTAGTGTTGGTGCTATATTTGATAATACTGTTAATTTAACATCTATATCAATAGGTATAAACTCATATATGAACGTTTCAGCCTTATCTTTATCGAATTATCCTTTTAGAGCCAAAAGAGTTGGATTTGCAAAAAGTAAAAATTTTATAATTAAAAAGAATGAAATTAATATGTCTAGTCTTTTAGAAAGTAATGCTACTACTATTCCTGCAAGTCTTTGTCGTTCACAACAAGATATTACTGCAATAAATGGAATGCCTAATACAGTAACACAAATGGGAGATTATGCTTTTTATGGAGCTACTTGGTTAACGAGCATAGATTTAAATAATATTACTACTATTGGGACTGGTGGTTTAGGTTATTGTCATTTTAGTTCAATTAACACGTCAAAAATTACTAGTATTGGTAATAACGCTTTTGCTGCATGTTATAGCTTACAGTCTATTAATTTATCTAAATTAAATAGTGCTAGTTCTACAGGTTTTTGCCAATCATGTTACTCATTAACTAATATAGAATTACCAACAACAACTACTGTTACAACATTAGGAGCTAATGCGTTTAGTTACTGTTATTCATTAAGGAAAATAACTATTCCTTCTAATATAACAACAATTAAGAGCGGTGCTTTTAGTTATTGTAGAGCTTTATCTTCTATAACATTATCATCTTCTATTACTACCATTGAGGCTCAAGCTTTTTATTGTTGTTATGGCCTTGCAGCCATTCATATAAAAGCAACTAACCCGCCTACATTATCAAATGTAAATGCTTTTTCTAGTATATCGCCTAACGCAGTTTTTTATGTTCCGTCAGCATCGCTTAACACATACAAAACTGCAGATAACTGGTCAACTTATGCTTCTCAAATGGTGGGTGAATAAAAATGATTAAAACTGAAGAAAGAATAATTAAAGGGACTACTTATGTATATGTTTATTCTGATGAAAGCCGTTATATTGTTTGTGATGGGGCTGTATATGAAGAAGCTTACCATCCTGTAGGTATAGAACGCACTTATACTGAAGGAGAATTAATTCCAATTCAAGAGGATGAAGAACAAATTGACCCTGAAGAAGCTATGCGTATACTTTTAGGAGAACAGTTATGATTACTCGTAGAAAGGCAATTTTATTAAGAAAAATTATAGAAAAAGCAGCTACAAGTTTATCTGATACAGATGCCCTCGCGGCCATAGAACTTTATCCTTTATGGCAAGCTGGAGTTGACTATACTGTTGATGAGCGTATTAGATATGATAATGTATTATATAGAGTAGTTCAAGCGCATACTTCACAAAATGGTTGGGAGCCACCCATGGTTCCAGCTCTTTTTACACCAGTAGCTTTGCCAGGAGAAATACCAGTATGGGTACAACCTACTGGCGCGCAAGATGCCTATCAAACTGGTGATAAGGTATACTACCCTGATAAGCAAGGTTCAATTTATATAAGTATTGTTGATAATAATGTTTGGCAGCCAGGTGTATACGGCTGGGATTTAGTATAAAGGAGAAAATAAATGGCATTTCTTGATGCTAATGGTGTGACTAGATTAGTTACAAATTTAAATTCAATATATGAGTATAAAATATCAGCTGGTGGCGGTATTGCAATTAACGCCAGTAATGCTATTAGTATAGCTACATCTGAAAAGGACAAGTTAGATCATATTTATGTACAGACTCCTACCTCTGGTGGGTCTGGAGCGCCTGAAACTTATTGGTCATTTGGATTAGCTAATACATCAACGCCTTATACTTTTTCGTATTGGAATGGTTTTAATAATGCTACTTTTGGAAATTATTTTGGTTTTGGAACTACAAATAATCCTATAACCGATGGAGGCCTTAGGCTTTATATAGGAAGCAAAGTTATAGGTTTAAGAGATTATACAAATAATACAGCAGGAAGTTATTTTTGGAAATTTGACCCAACTATTCTTACTGTACCATATGAGAATCAAACAGTTACTTTAAGCGCCTCTAGTACTAAACCATGGTTTGCCTATGGTTATTTTGGTTCAGGGACTTCTCCAGCGTTATATATTAATATTCCATTACCTGCTCCAATTAAATCTGACCAAGAAATTTCTAACGTATCTATAACAGGGGATTTTAGAAGTCCAGGGGGTCTTCTTAATGGTACATCTTCATTAACACCTACTCTTTTAGATGATAATGCAGTATTATTATGTGTTGATGGAACATTAAGAATAGGCTTTAAAGGAAGTAGTTTTACCTCAAATAATACAGCAAATACCCCTGTTGTAGTATATGTCCGTTCTTTAACTTTTGAAGTATCTGACCCATCTTAAAATTTGAATTTTTTTAAAAAATGATATATAATAAATTAAGAAAATGAGTAAGGAGTAAATCATGGATAACACCTTTTGGCTTACCTTAGGAATTATGCTAGGTATGCTAACAATGATTGTCGTTGATAGAATCGGGAGGCCAAGACATTGACACCCGATAAAGACAGAATCCGTTGTGAGAAATGTGGTCAGATATATGCTGGTAATGAGATTAGAGAAACTAGTGTAGGCACTTACTGTTATCGTTGTTTATGTGATATTTCAGATGAGCTGTTAATTGCAATAGATGAAATTGAAGAAGAAAATTATTAAAAGGTGAGCAATCACCTTTTTATGGGCCATCGATGGGCGTTCGATTCAGCTTAAACCCAAAGCGGACTGCTGAAGACGCGGGTTCGAATCCCGCATGGTCCACCATATGGGCAGTTGCCAGAGTGGTCGATTGGGCTTGTTTGCAAAACAAGTAATTCACAGGTTCGAATCCTGTACTGCTCTCCATGCGGATGTACTCAAGTGGCTAAAGAGGGCGCTCTGCTAAAGCGTTAGATCGGTTTAATCCGATGCGTGGGTTCAAATCCCACCGTCCGCGCCATATGCGGGTCTAGTTTAATTGGTAAAATGGCGGTCCCCAAAACCGTAAGATGATGGGTTCAAATCCCTCGGCCCGTGCCATTCTTTTTAAGGAGTTAATACATGGAAAAAATTGATGCTGAAAATTTAACTTTAGAACTTATTAGACATGATTTGGAAAAAAATGAAATAGGATATTACATTTCCAGCGAAGAAGCGCAACAAATTTTTGAAGGAAAATTCCAAAAACTTTACTTTGTCAATAGAGATACAGGAGAAAAAATTACTTATACTCAAGTTATTGAATAAGATGCGGCTATGGTATAAAGGAAACACATCACGTTGCCAACGTGAAGCAAGGGGATCGTTACCCCTTAGCCGCTCCATATTTGCCCGTGTAGCTCAACGGAAAGAGCACCCGCCTTCTAAGCGGTAAATGGAGTTTCGACTACTCTCACGGGTACCAGTTGGTCGTAGCTTAATTGGTAGAGCGCTTGATTGTGGCTCAAGAAGGTGCAAGTTCAAGTCTTGTCGACCAACCCAAACACAAAATTAAAATTTGAAAAATTTTAGGATTTATGATATACTATATTAGTAAAGTGAAGAAAGGAAAATGTTGTGGTTACCATCGAGTCCGTTACTCTTATTAATCTTATCAATAATTTAATTGAAGAAGCAGTATGCGATGGTGCAGATTGTGGCGGCGCATATCATCAGAATATAACTAATTTAATAACTGCTACAAATAATCTTTTAGATTGTCTTGGACTTTCTCAATATTATGAAACTATTGAAACGAACGATTACACTAATTGGAGTATTGTAAAAATCGTAAATAAGAAAGGAATGGAAGAAAATGGGACTTGACCTTATACTTGAAACTCGTGATAGTATGCACCCTATCAAACAGGTATATATGGATAATTGGTCTACTGTTGCTAAGTATGATTCTCCTGCAGACGCTGAGCTTGCCGTGCCGGAATTTGATATTCCTACCATTGAGGCTTCTGCGGACGCCTATGAGAGAGGCGAATATCTCGAAAGCGGCGGTTATATTTGGGAATATGTATGGGAAGAACTTGCCTATGGCCGCAAGACTTGGGGTATTGCAAACTTCTTCAGAGGTAGATGTGACAAATATCAGGATTTTGATGAGGTCTATACTGTAACTGAAGATGTTTGGGACGAATTTATCAAATATTTCAAAGACTATGACCTCAATAAAATCAATCGTATCCTTGATGAGATATGGGATTGTGGTGAAGATTATGACTACAATAGCAAGGATTATCATTATCTTCAGAATTTTGTAGATGACCTTAACTACGAAACTCCTTATCTTGGATATGAATGGGATGCCCGTGCGATGTTGCGCTGGTACGATGCGAATGATGCTGTTAAGGAAGCATTCGCGAATGGACAGGAAGTAAGACTTATTGCGTCTTATTAATAGAGCGAATCAATGCGATTCGGATAAGCGGCTTAAGCCGCATATGTGGGTGTAGCTCAGCTGGAAGAGCACTAGTTTTGGGTACTAGTGGCCGCACGTTCAAGTCGTGTCACCCGCACCAGGGAGAAATCCCAAATACAGAAAGCCCCAAGATGTAAGAGTGGGCAAGGAGAATACATATGAAGTATTATAGTGAAGTAACTAAGAAAGTCTATGACACAGAGGAAGCACTTGTAGAAGCTGAAAAGGCTCTATCAACTGCGAAAGAGCAGCGTTCCCTTCGCGCGAAGGAAGTTGAAGATGCCCTTCTAAAAGCGCGTGAAGCGCAGAAAGAAGCAACTGATTTGCTTAATAAGTTTGTGAAGGATTACGGTAGCTTCAAAACTACTATCCGTGATGCAAACCCATTCTTCTGGGATTGGTTTGACTTTCTAAGATAGTAGCAAAAATTTAATCCCTGTGTCGCTGCAGCGACCCACCACCTGATAGGTTAAGTCGGGGAACTCCAAGGAATATTCCTTGCTTGCAGGGTTGTGCCTGCATTATGCGGATATGGCTAAATAGGCAGAAGCGACGGACTTATGTAAAATTGAGCATTAAAGTTGGAAACTCTTTAATGAATTGTGTCAAATTCGGTGAAACTCCTTAAAGGACAATACCGAGCTAAGTTAAATAGGCTTGGGTAAGAGGACCCTGCAAGTAGTTGATAGTGGAACAATAACCTATTTATAAATGTGTAGAGACTAGATGGCACACACCTAAGTTAAGTCATAAAGGTAGCGTAAGACTTGAATAAAGGATAGCGTGATAATGATACTAATTCCTTGTATCACTTAATAAGGTGAAGGTATAGTCCAGACTACAATGCAATTGCGGCCATGGTAACATGGAGTAGTAAGAAAATCCGTTTCCCCTTAGGGAGTGTCGGTTCGACTCCGACTATCCGCACCATGTCTGGAAACAGACAATAAACTATTTTAGCGAGTTGGTATCCTATTTAGGTATTAAAAGAGACCCGTAGCAAGAGGCCGACGACCCATCCGCAACTCTTCCTCGCTAATTTAGGTTCGGTAGGCAAGCATTAAAAGCCGTGAAGAAAATAAAGCTCATAAGTTGGAAAGCAGTGGGGAGACACCACAGAGGGCGGCGGTGGACGGACAGAAGCTATATGCTAGACACAAATCCGCGTAAGCTACCCCAGTTACGAGTCGTTGAATCCAACCGAGATGCGCGTGATTGAAACTGCACGCCCGAACATTTTTAAGAAAGGATATTTTTATAATGAAAAATAGGAATTGTCCTAATTGTGGTGCGCCATATGAAATTGGATTAGATAAATGTCCATATTGTGGTACAATTTATTATGATATGTCTGCAATTAATTTTGATGAGAAGGAACCAATATTCCTTACTTTAAAGAAAGATGGATATTTAATAACTTTAAAAGCACTTCCAGATTTAGGTGAAATTAATTTACAACAAGAAACTATTTCGTGTGGTCAATTACAATTTATAAAATCTGTTACAGCAAATATTTCTATTAGTTTTGTAGCTATTGCCGATGAAAAAAATTCTTTAATAACTGTGCGCCATTAGGCTATCGGAATAAACCGCTCGGCTACGGACCGAGAGTGGCGAGTTCAACTCTTGCATGGCGCACCAATGCTTCAGTAGCCCAACGGCAGAGGCAACAAGCTCAAACCTTGTAAAGTGTAGGTTCAAATCCTATCTGAAGCACCAATGCGCCAGTAGGTCAGTGGTGAGACCAACGCACTTTTAATGCGTGAGTCGGAGGTTCAAATCCTCTCTGGCGCACCATGCAGTAGTATGTCAATGGGAGACGAGCGCACTCTTAATGCGAAGGTTGCAGGTTCAAGTCCTGTCTACTGCACCATGCTCAATTAACTCAGCTGAGACGAGTGCCTCCCTTACAAGGAGGAAGTCGCAGGTTCAAGTCCTGCATTGAGCACCATGCGGAATTGGCGGAATGGCAGACGCGCATGATTTAGGATCATGTCTTCGGGTGTGGGTTCAAGTCCCTCATTCCGCACCATGTGAGATTGCCGGAATTGGCAGACGGGCAGCGTTGAGGTCGCTGTGTCTTTTAGGCGTAAGGGTTCAAGTCCCTTATCTCACACCAAAGTATTTAGGAAGGAAGATAATATGAGGACTATCGTAATGACAGATATACATGGGTGCTATGACAATATGATAGAACTCATGGATAAGATTAACTTTAAGCCTACTGAAGATAGGTTTATTTTTTTAGGCGATGCTATGGATAGAGGGCCTAAGAGTTATGCGACCTTAATGTATCTTGTTAACCTAAAAGATGCAATGGGTGATAGATGTACTCTCCTTCGCGGCAACCATGAGCAGCTTTTTATCAGTAAAATGAAACATGGCGATTGGATACCATGGCCTGAATATAATGGTGGTGAAAGAACTATTTATTCATTTGGTCGTTATTACTGTTCTCTAAAAGACGGAGATGAAGAAGACTTTAATAATGCTTGGCAAAAATGGGTTCCTACTGTAAGAAAATATTTTAAGGATTTTTACTTACTTGAGAATGGTATTCTTTATTCTCATGCCGGCTGTTATCTTGAAGATATTAAACAATTCGATAAAAAAGAATGGATGTGGGATCGTTCTTGTGCTTGGTATGGTTCTAATTATCCGGGCTTTCAAGTATTGGGACATACGCCATACACTTACCCACGCTTAATAACAGGATTATATGGTAGAGTAGAGCGTTTAAAGTATGGTCGGAGATATCCATTAAAGGGATCGGTTGATATTGACACTTATTCAAGTTGGTATTATCTTACCTGTATGATTATTGAAAATAATTACTTTTATTTAGAAAGGGCATAATGAAAATCTATACATCATACTTTTATCAAATTAGATTCTTTCCTAAGAATACTTATCCTTTATCTACAGCTGTCTGGGATCCCGCATGGTTCCATGACAATAAAGGACAAAAACACATCTTCATAGATAAGAGAGGCATCTTTAATGGATTGCGCGCAGAGCCTTTTGTGCCCGGTAAAGCCTGCGAAGGTTTATGCCACGGTCCAGAAGGGTGCGAGTATAAGTCTGAAGATTGTCCCTTCTTAAAAAAATATCGTGAACAATTAGATTCATATGATTTTAATGCAATTTTAGATCGTTTTAATAACCTCGCCAATAGACTTAGTAAGGTAGACGATATAAAAAATGATATTAATTTCGCCCTAATTTTTCACGAAGCACCTAATAATCCATGCAGCGAGCGCTGGCCGGTGCAGGCTTGGTTTAAGGATCACGGCATGGAAATTAAAGAATTCAACTCGAAAGAAGGTAAGAAAAATGTTATTCCGAAGCCAGACATATGGTGAAGTAGAACTAGAAGCAATTCCAGAACGGCTACTTGACTATTACAAGAAGAATAAACATTGGAAAACTCCGTTTCATATTATTATCGGTACCGATAGTCAAAATTACCATGACACAAAAATGGTAAGTGTAGTGGCTATTACTTGTGAAGGTCATGGTGGCATTTTCTTCGATCATGTAAAACGGCTCCCTCGCATTTCTAGTGTGCAGGAGAAGCTACAGGTCGAAACAGGTGATTCATTACTAATTGCGACTAAACTGATTGAGATATTAGAGAAGCCGCGCTATCGTGATTTATATAAGAGTGCGAATGTTACTATTCATATTGATGCTGGCAACTCCCCTAATGGTAAAACTGCGTCACTCATTCCAGCTCTTATCGGCTGGGTTCATGCGACAGGACTTGAGTGCAAAGTAAAACCACAATCTTTCGTAGCTAGTACTATAGCAGACAAAATTTCGAAGTAAAATTTGAAATTTTTTGGGATTTGTTATATACTATATATGTAAGATGAAGAAAGGGGAAAGAAAATGGTACATATGATTCCTGAGCAAGAAATTGTCTTTAAGAAAAGTGAAAATGCTCTGAGGTTTATGGAAATGTTAGCAGATGAAAAAGAATACATTACCATGCTTTCGAGAGAGGAAAATCTCTATATCGTTGATGTGATATGGGCGCCGTCTGCTGACCGCAACTATGTCGTACTGATGCAGAGAGATGTCTTTGAAGAGCATTTCAATGAAATTATATCTGATGAAGATGAAGATGAAAACTGGTAGGATTTAATCCTCCAGTTGTATGCCGGTGTGGCGCAATGGCAGCGCAAGTGTTTTGTAATCACTAGGTTGTGGGTTCAAGTCCTATCGCCGGCTCCATGCTGTTATAGCTCAGTAGGCAGAGCGCGTTCTTGGTAAGGACGAGGTCACCAGTTCAAGCCTGGTTAGCAGCTCCATGCGGTGTTGGTGTAATGGTAACATTTCTGTCCTCCAAGCAGATGATGATCGAGTTCGAATCTCGCACATCGCTCCATATGACTATTCCCAATAAGCGATAAGCCGTAGTCATGCATGGCATAACGAAAAGGGATAATCCATGCGTTATATGCGTCTGTAGCTCAATGGCAGAGCAACCGGCTGTTAAAAATAGCAGCCTCATAAAGCGATTTATGAGTGAAAATCTCGCTAATTCGGCGAAATCTAAGGTTATTACTATGACAACGCCGAGCAAGGAAGAACATATGGATACTAAACAAATAGGTAATATTGGAGAAGCAAAAGTTTTATGTGAATTTGTAGAATTGGGTATTCCAGTTTATGTCCCTTTTGGAGATAATGAACGAGCTGACTTAATTGCAGATTTTAATGGTAAATTAAATAAAATTCAAGTAAAAACATCTATTAAAGCAGAAGATGGAAAAATGATTTTTGATTTAACTTCATCTACTGTTCATAGAAAAAATGGAATAAAACATTTATATTCTAGTGATGAAATAGATTATTATGCTTGTTATAATATTACCAGAGATAAAATTTTTCTTGTACCAGTTGATACACCTCGTACCGCAATAATTATTCGATATGAGAAACCTAAAAATAATCAAGTTAAAGGTATTCATTTTGAAGATGAATATCTAATTATAAATGTTCTTTCGTGTGTAGAGACTGTACACGAGATACCTCAAGCAGGTAAAGACACAGTCCGGACCACGATGTGAAAACAATGTGGTGAAGTAACCGGTAGGTTGTAGGTTCGAGCCCTACTAGGCGCGCCATATTGCCCCTTAGCGTAATGGTAGCGCCGCGGACTTTGACTCCGTGTGTTGTACTGGTTCAAATCCAGTAGGGGTAGCCATAGGCCGTTCGTATAATGGTTGAGTATGTCGGACTCTGACTCCGAAGATATTGGTTCAAATCCAGTACGGCCTGCCATAATAAAATTTGAAAATATTTCAGAATTATGATATACTATATATGTAAGGTTGAGAGAGGAACTTCTCTTAGCATAGATATGGGGTACTAGACTAAATGGCGCGATAAGCCATAGCAGGAAAGTCGTTCAAAGGAATTTTAATTCGTCGAAAGATGAGGGTGCCGAACCCCTCGTACTCCACCACTTGGTCATGTAGCGCAGTTGGTGAGCGCGTTCGCCTGATAAGCGAGAGGTCGCAGGTTCAAGCCCTGCCATGACCACCATAGGTTCTTCGTAACTTCTCCTTAAAAGAAGTCGTAAGCGTTAACACGGATTTTGTAGATTTCAACTACCACCGGCATTTGACTGTAGACCTAAATGGAAATCTCAGCCCAAAGGCGCGAGGGAGTCAATGATATGTGGCTTGCGGAAAACGCTATATAAGGAAGCGAAGTAAAATCTACACATACCTCGAAAGCTAGAAGCGGGTCATTTAAAGAATAGCCGTCCATGTCCAAGACGTTAAACTATTGTCCGGAGGCAATCGACGTAACGGCCCGCAGGAACAGCGTTAAGTACCGCACTGGAAGCGTGAGACCAGGGGTGTTGGGTGCAACCCGGAGCGCACTAAGCAGCTGCAAGCTGGAGTGGGAACCGGCTTTCACTATCTCCCACACGCGTGGTCGCATCGTCTAATTGGTGAGGATACGAGACCTTCAATCTCGCGACACGAGTTCAAATCTCGTTGCGACTACCACATCGCTCATGTCCAAATATCGAAACTAGTTTCTTTGCAGCCCTTTTCGAGGCACATGAGCATTTTGGTGAATTGGTGTAGTGGGAACATAAATGACCGTCTATCATTAGTCACGAGTTCAATCCTCGTATTCACCGCCATGGGCCTGTAGCTCAACTGGGAGAGCGCCCGCCTTGCACGCGGGAGGTTGCGGAATCGTACTCTGTCAGGTCCACCATTGGTTTCGTCAAACCATAAAAATGACGCCTATAATCAGGAGAAGGCATCTCCGTGCGTGATGGATAAGCGTAATAATTGCCGACATATAACAATATCAATCGGGTTGGCCGCCGAAGTTAATCACAGCCTAGATGCTGACAAGCGAGAGATGAGCTTGATAAAACTCACTACCTGAAAGGAGTAATTACCCTTTGAATTTAAGACTATAAAACGTACACAGGGAGTCTGCAAAAGGATTATAAGTTATGTGAATGATAAAGACTCCAAGTCCTGTACTTGGAGTTGTTCTATGCGTACTTGGCCGAGTGGTTGATGGCGCCAGTCTTGAAAACTGGAGAGTGTAACAGCTTCGTGGGTTCAAATCCTACAGTACGCGCCATGGGCAGATAGCTTAAGCGGTCTGAGCGCGGGTCTGAAAAACCTGAGGATGGAGGTTCGACACCTCTTCTGCCCACCATATAGGGGAGTAACTCAGTGGTAAGAGTTGCGGCCTTATAAGCCGTCGGTCGTGGGTTCAAACCCCACCTCCCCTACCATCGGGACATAAGCCGTTAAGGAGACGGGGCAGACTGTAAATCTGCTATCAAGAGATTCGAGTGGGTTCGATACCCTCTGTCCCGACCATAAGTCGGAGTAGCATAATGGAAGAGTGCAACGGTCTTCTAAACCGTGAGGTATGAGTTCGACTCTCATCTCCGATACCATCTAAGGAGGGCGCAATAATCACCCTCTTTTTTCTTGTCAAAATTTGAAAATATTTGAAAATCATGATATACTATATATGTAAGATGAAAAAAGGAAAGGAAATGCTATGAAAAGATTTTGTAAATGTGCTGTTGCTCTTTATACTGGTATTGTTGAAGATTCGTTTCCGATTGTTGTTACGGGTCACGGCTTTAAAAGCTGCCTTCAGAGGGCGCAGGCTCTGCACATTCCTTATGACATGGAAGCTACTATTTATGGCTATATCATGAGTGACTCGTCTTTTGTTGGCATTGATAATGCGGCAAAGTATGCTGACGAGCTTGGTATCCGTCACTATGAAGATTGGGTTGAAGATTTCGAGATTTGGCCTGACCTTATGCCCAATGATATTTATAGGGGGTAATTATGTATAAAGTATATTTTGAAAGCGCGAAGGGTCGCAGGTATCTTGGCGAAAGGGTTAATTACGATGTACTTTGGACAGATGTAATTATACCCCTCGTAAAAGACCATCAGCTTGAAGACGGCAGATTGATTACTCGTTCTTGGGTTAATCCGGAAGATAAGTCTGAGACCTACATTGACTTTGGTTCTTGGTCTACTTATCTGGTAATTAAGGAGATTGACCGTGACGAATCTTGAGAGATATAAAGATACGATTGTTTTTTGCATACGCGAGTTCGGTGACTTGCCAGCTATTACGCATAATAGGCCTGTCAAATGTGACCATAGATGCGATAATTGTGACCTTGATATTAGACGAGAAGATAGACATGGACAGAGTTGTGTAGAAAATTTGATATATTGGTTTTTGGAGGAAGCAGATGCTGAGTGAAGTTGGATTCTATCGGGTTGACCTAAGTTATATTGAGGAAGATACTTTTAAGGAAAGAAATGGGGCTTGCTTAGTTGTTGCTAATGACATAGTTGAAGTTGCTCAACAGCTTGGCGAGTATTTCGGTAAAGATAATATTACTTTTACTGTTATTAGACTGATTGCTTGGCATGATTGTAGTGTAATTGATACCGACGATGATAGTTTTGACTGGGAAGCTTTTAAAGATGGAATTAATTTGATGTATGAGGCATATAAAGATGAAACCTATAATTGTGAGTAAGGAAGATTTTCTTGTCGCTTTCCTTGATGAATGGAAAAAAGTGCCAGAACTGCGGTTTATGCAACTTATAGTGAATCTTCAGCAAGTTTGCGGCTCCGATATGTTTTATAAGGAAAATGGAGATGTTCTTGAAGAACTCCATAAACTTACAGAAAAATTTGCTACAAAAATTTGAATTAATCCGAAAATCTTGATATAATATTTACAGAATGAAGGAGAGATTAAATGGAGAAGCTAATTTCTTATCCCGCTATCTGTGGTAACGAAGTAACAGTATATCAAGATGATTACGATTACGAAGTAAGGATTAACAACATGGTAGTCCTTACGACAGGCGACGAAAACGAAGCCGAAATTATAGCAGAATCTATTCATGTGTCTTTGACCATGTTAGATATACAAAAGCGACTTGTAAAATAGTCGCACCCCACACACGCCTTTGTCTTTTCTGGTAGACATTAATATAACCAGCGGTGTGGCCACGGGCTGTTTATGCAGCATATCTGTCTGCCGCCATGCCCAGTCCGATAAGCTGGGCGTTGAGATGACGCGGAGTGATGTAAAGGTAACAGAAGAGCCTCATAAGCTCTTATTGAGGGTTCGACTCCCTTCTCCGCCACCAACTTATTTCTTTAGTAAGGAGATGAAAATGGCACAATTTGAATCAATCCCCTATTTCACAGACGAAGAAGCAGAAGATGTAGTTCTTGAGCCTGAGGAAGAAACGATCGAAACGAGTGAAATTAAGGACATTATCCAAGAAATTGTCCAAGACCAAGCTCAATACGATAATTGCGCCAATCTGACTTTGCCTGACCCAAGTGTGGTCAGCTATTATAGAAGTCAGGCGCGCAGGATTCTATGGTTTGAGAATGAAATTGATGAAGACGCAATAGTGTTCGCCAATCATATCATCACATGGAATATTGAGGATATGGGCAAGCCCATTGAGGAGCGTATTCCGATTAAGATTTATATTAATTCACCCGGTGGCAACTTAAACGAGTGCATGGTTATATGTGATGCAATTCTAATGAGTGAAACGCCGGTGTACACAATTAATATGAACATGGCGGCAAGCGCAGCTGCAGCTGTATTCCTTTGTGGACATAAGCGACTTGCATTTCCAAGAGCATCATTCTTGATTCATCTTGGTTCTGGTGGAACTAGAGGGACATATCAGCAAACAAAATCACAACAGAAGGATTACGATAAGACTATCGAAGTTTTCAAGGGTATCATCAAGCAGCAAATGGGAATTAAGCCTGAAGATGAGCAACGCTTTGAAGAATTGATTGATCGTGAATGGTACCTCTACATGATGGATACTGACCCAGATTCAGAACACAATGCGCGCAGATACAATCTCGTTACTGAAGAAATGAATTCTTTATCACAATTTAATAGTTCAAAATTTGCAAAAAGTTTAGATTTTTAGTATAATAATTACAGAAAGTGAGAGATGACTCTCAACCAAACATTTTACCATCTTAAAAAAGGAGAAAAAAAAGATGACTGTTAGAGAAAATTATGAAGCTATTAAGAGCTACCTCGTAGAAACTGAAGCCCCGGAAGAAATGGTTGCTTTCGTAACCAGCAGAATTGAGCAGGATGAAAAGGCCAAGGCCAATGCGCAGAAGAAACGTCTTGAAAAGAATGGCGGAGTTAAGAAAGATCCTGCGTTCTCTGAGTACTACACCAACCTTCGTAACTCTGTTATGAATGTTATGACCAACGAAGCCCAGACTGGTGAACAGCTTGCTAAGGCTGCTGGACTCCAGGTGCTTTCTGCACAGATTGCGATTGCGCTTCGTCCTGTCATTGAGGACAAGACTGTTCTCACCGAGGACATTGTGTGTGAATACACCAACAAGAAAGGCCTTGTCAATCAGAGCGTAAGAACTGGTTACAAGAGAGCTTAGTAGCTGAAATACTTTTGAGCCGCAGAAATGCGGCTCTTTTATTTTATTTAGAAATATCTCCGGAAGTTTACTTTTAATAGAGTACCTTTATAGGAGGTAAAGAATGGATCCTCGTTTTAGAAGCGAACAAGGCGTTTTAGAAATACAAAATGCTTTACTTGGAAAAATTCACAGTATTCCAATAGATAATGATGCAATATTTAACGAAGGGCAAGTAGCTAATATGGCTAAACAAGTTAAAGATAGTATCTATGAATATGAGAAGGATCAATTAGAAGGCCTAAAAACTTTATTAACAAAAAGATTTAAAGAACACTTTGGTAGTGAAGAAGAAATAATTGCTTTTAATAATGGTCTAGAGGTATGGAATGATCAAACCCGTACTTTATTTGATAGTTTTAAAGATTATAATTCTACTATTCAAAGAATGTTTGATGGAATGAGTAATGCTGTTTTAGATTATGTAAACAATAATCTTGCTGAAGGTGGAGAACCGCTCATTTTTGGTGGAACAGAACCATCATTAATGGAAATTATAGATGAACAAGTTCAATTACCTTCCGGTATTTTAGAAGTATTTACAGAAGCTATGGCAAATGGCATGATGAAATTAGGACATGATGCAAAAATCTCTGGAAAAGATTATCTAAGCATTTATATAGAAGATGTATCTACTCGTTCCATTGGAGAACTTAAAAAAATGAGCGGTGGTTCTCGTGGTATTGCTTTAAAAGGTAAATCTGGTAGCGAAGTTTTATTAAAACAAATCGGTCTTACCTTAAGATGGGATGGAGATCGTCGCTTAAGTATTAATTTTAGAGGACGAAAAACTGACTCCAAATTAGAAAAAATTATTTATGATTATATTATTTCTCAAAATCCGCAAGTTTTCGGATCTAAAACTAGTAGTTCACCATTATCGGCGACGCAGCAATATTTAGAAAATAAAGTTAAAACAACGATAAGTGACAGCAAAATAAGTTCATCTCTTATTAAAAATTTATCATTAATAGGAGGAGCCATAGCTATTAACTCTAGTTCCTCAGCAATAACTGGCGCTTTAGGTGAATGGTATTGGCTTTCATTTTTTGACTATTTAGCATTATTAAGTCCTTTATTAAAAAAAGAAGTTGCTGCAGCTGGCGTTAAATTAAAATCAACAAAAGGACAAGAAGTTCCTATAGATATAATTTATGGGGCCTTAGGTGTCCAAGTTAAAAATTATACACCAAAAAATGTAAAAAATCAATCATTTAAATTTTTAAGACCAACAGATAAAATACCATTAGACACATTTCTTTCTGGCCAAGGTTTCGGTCGTTTAGGAGAGCCGGAATTGGTGCCAGTATTCGGAGATTTTTTCTTTTCAAAATATTATAATATTCCTATTAATACTGAATTTGATAAAACCGCAGCGAGATTTCAAATAGTTCAAGATGGTATTCGCACTTATATAGAAAGTTCTATTGCTCAGTTAATGAACTTAAATAAGTCTTCTATTGAGATATCTGAAGAATCTAAACAGTATTTCGCGGTAGAAGAAAATATAGATGTTAACTCTATTATTGCAGGTATTCCTGATGTATTTATTATTGGTAAAAATTTTATTTTTTCTTATACTTTAGTTGATGAAATTTTAAAAAGCATATCTGCTCAAGATGGCACTGTTACATTACGAGTGGTAGGCTATGATATGAGTGGTGCTGATGCTGCTTACTCTGCTTATGTTCAAACAAAATATCCTAATGAAAATAATAGCGATCCTAGAGGTGCAATGCACTCAGCTTCTTTTTCGTATGCTTTAGAAGTAGAGGTTGGCAGATTACCATCTATTCGAGAATCTATTCAAGAACTTATGTCATTGTAGGAGTAATTTATGTTAGACTCACAACATCTTGGTTATTATACTTTTACTTTAACTGATGAAGAAATTGCCCGTTTCTATCAAGGCGATTTCGGGATGCCGCATATGTATGAAAATCAATATGTTCTACTGGCTGACAAAAATGGGAAAATAATTGATAAATATGTTTATCAAGAAAAAGAATTAAAGAAACTAACTTGGAAAACAATTGAAAATCATTGGCAAGGTATTATTAAGCCAAAGAACTTAGAGCAAGAACTAGCTATTGATATGCTTCAGGATGAGCGGAGTCAGATTAAGGTATTGTCTGGATCGTTCGGAACCGGCAAGGATTACTTGATGATTAATGAAGCGATATCAAGGCTGGATAAAGGTGACTTCGATAAACTTATTTGGGTAAGAAATAATATTGAGGTCAAAGGCGTTGAGAAATTAGGCGCCTTGCCAGGTGATGTTCAAGATAAGATAATAAACTTTGCTATGCCACTTGCTGACCACCTTGGCGGCATGGAAGGGCTTCAGCATTTTATTGACAAGAATCAAATTGAGGTCGCGCATTTGGGATACATGAGGGGTAGAGATATTAAGCACTCGCTTATTTATGTATCTGAAGCAGAAAACTTGACTACAAAACTGTGTCAGGTTCTTATCAGCCGCCTTGCGGAAGGCTCGCAGCTGTGGATGAATGGTGACTGGAGACAGGCAGATAAGGAAATATTCGAGAAAGACAGCGGCTTAATAAGAATGATAGAAGTATTAACTGGCCAAGAGCTATTCGGTCATGTACATTTAACTCAGAGCGTTCGCTCTAAAGCCGCATCACTAGCAGATCTTTTAGATAATGAAGAGTAGGGTTCGCCCTACTCTTTTTTTAAAATTTGAAAATACAGGAAAAAAGTGGTATACTATTTATAGGAAGTGAAAGAATGAGGTAACAAATGAAGACATATTATGATGAGGACCAAATGGCTTGGCGGTTGGACTTAGAAACAATAACTACTCCAAAGAATAAGACAATAACTATGCCATATGAGCCTGTTAAATGGAAAGTAGTTCAAACTGTAGAGCTGTCCGATGAGTCGATTGACCGAATAGTCAAGAAGATACAAGAGGCGCCGCTACAGATATTCAAGAAGGAACCACAGGAACCACAGTTTGAATGGAAAAAGTATCCAGAAGATATACCATTATATGAAGATGAGTATTGGGTTACTATATTAGATGAAACTGGTGATACAAAATGGCGGCACGTTGCCGTTGGTACTTTTTATACTAATGTGTGCGCATGGTATGTAGAACATGAAATTCTTACGAGCGGCAATAGTATTCGAGTAATTGCTTGGGCGCGGATGGAAAAGCCTGAGCCTTATAAGGAGAAGAAATAATGAAAACTTATATCTATGTACTTGTTGGACTTCCCGGATCTGGTAAAACTACTTGGGCGAAAGATCAATGTGAACTTTTCGCCACAGACGGATTGACTTATCGTTGCATTAATCGCGATGATATTCGTAAAGCATTAGCACGAAATGGAGAAAATCCTTTTGCAAGGGAGAAGCAGACAAGGACTAAGTTTGCGTTAGATATTGCGGAAGCCATTGAGTCGAGAGTTGATGTCATTATTGTTGATGCTTCTAATATTACGATGCGGCGCCGGCGTAGAATCCTTGAAATTATTGATGCAGCGAAGAAGCATTTTACTAGAGAGTTTGTAGCTGTAGGTGTAAACTTTGTAATTCCTTATGATGAGTGTCTTAAGAGAAATAAAGAGAGAAAAGAAGGTATTATTGTTCCAGAAAATGTTATGAAGAACATGGGAGAACATATGACTTATGCTGAATTAGCGGAAGGTTTTGATGAAATTTGGGAAGTGGGTTAAAGAAAATATGCCTGAAAATCTGAGTGAAGAATTAAGATTAAAAGAAATGAAAGAAGATTATCTATTAATGGGTGGGAGTTACCTTCCAATCTTAGGTTATAAAGCGTTACCGAAAGATATGACCGCGATAGGTGGTTTTAAATATGAAATGCACAAAGTTTATACTTTGGATACTACAGAACAAGAACTCACCCTTTGCCGATATGGTTTTCATTATTGTAAAAATGTTATTGACTGTCATTTCTTTTATTCATTATTAGATGGTAGCCGGGTATTTGAAATAATGGCTAATGATGTAAAATTTCTTGCCGATGCCCCGGCTTCTGGAATGGTGCCTGCTAAGTTTTGTACCGATAAAATTATACTTTTCCATGAAATGACAAATGAAGAAATAAAAAAACGGCTAGAATTGGAATTAGACTTGACCACTAGTAATTTTTATTCCGTCCTCAAACGCTATAAAAAATAATTTTATAATATTAATACTTTTAATTAAGGGGTAAAAATTTGATTTTTACCCTTTTTTATTATATAATATATATGAAAGATGAGAAAGGAAATAGATGATATGTACGAAAAAGAAGTCAGATTTATGTTACATCACATGAATGAAATCTATGATTTTGAGAATGTTCTGCCGACGCTGACTTCGCTGACCGTCGATGATTTTACTTATGAAGCTCGTTATGACGAGGACTACCAGGTTCGCAATGGCGCGACCAGACTTGTTGTTCTTGACGAACTGCATGATCTTGTGTATAAGTTTGACATCTCTGGTAAGGAATACTGTGAGCGCGAATATGATAACTGGCTTGCGGCACAGGCGGCTGGTGTTGCTGACTACTTCGTAGGTATCGAAAAGGTTAAAGTAAGCGAAGATTTCGTAGTTTATGTTCAGGACATGGTATGCGTTGACGAGGACGAGAATATGTCCTACATCAGCGATGGCATTGACTTCGATGACCCTGACAATGAGTTCGTTGACGACTGCGACCTTGTAAGAGAGAGATTGCCGCTTAGAGTTGTCAATTTCCTTGATAAGATGAACATTAACGATGTGCATACCGGTAACTTTACTGTTGCCAATGGTAGCATTGAAATCTTTGACTATGCTGGATTTGAGGTGCTGTAATGAAAATGCCTTGGAAACAAGATTGTTGCTTTAATGCTTTTAAACCGACGCGAGATTGGAAGTTCTTTTTTAAGCATCACTTCCGAGTAGAGGAAACTTGGAGTATGGATTATGCTTTCGCTACTTGGCTTTATGAGCATATCCGTGGCTATATCTTGGCCGCTGAAAATGTGGTAGACTTACATTTTCATAAGTTTGAGATTGAAGGTGTCGAGTATAGTCAATATGATGTAATGCTTTGGATACTTGACGATCTTGAAGCGTATTTGAAAGATGATTCGGTATGGACTGATACTGGTTTAGATAAATTAAAGGAGGCTGCGTACTTATGGTCGGAAATTTTGCCCGCGATGTGGTGGTAGACATGGATATTAACATGACACAAGAGAAAGTAGATAAGGCTCTCATTGATTTGGCTAATAAGTGTGAGGAACTCTACGAAGAGAATCAAAAGCTAAAAAAAGAGAATGATATGTTGAACCTGTGGGCGCAGCATCTTGTAAGTGTTAATTCACTTGAAAGAAACAGATATAAGCAGCTTGAAAGAACCGCATATGACATGGTAAAAGGTATCATGGAGGAAGAAGATTAATGGATTTAATGAAGCAATATAAACGCCTGTGCGATGACTATGATGTTTTACTTGTGTATTGTCATGCGTTACAAGAAAAATATGACCAATTAAATCGGGATTATATGAACTTGCTTGAACTGCACATGGAAGAAGATAAGAAATTTTTTGAGAAATTTATGATGTAGGTGCGCGCATGGAATCTGGTGCAATAGGAATGGACTTTGACTCTATTATATCTCGTATGTATGAGGACTATAAACGCTATGGCATGGTTGGTCACTATTTTTCAATAGATATAATTCACCAAATGCAAGACCGCAAGATAAAAAGCATGGTTGTATATGGTAAAGATGGAGACAAAGTGGAATTTATAATGGTGTAAAATGAAGAACAGGAGTAAGAAATATGACCAGAGATGAAGTCAACCTTTATGAACTTTTTGAAATCACCGAGGAACTGCCGAATGGCTACCTTTTAACTGAAGTCTTTGAACAGATTAAACCTGACAAGTGGGACTTACATTATAAAACTAATGCTCCTGTGCGGCTTTGCCCTGTCTATGGAGATATGCGGAAGTGCGTAAATTGTGAACACTTTGGGGTAGAAATCTCGGATTTGGGAGAAGCTATCAAGGCTTGCACTAAGCCGTTTGAAAGATTTTCTGGAACCGAAGTTGCCAACATGGTAAAACTCGCGCATGATCACGACTGTGTGGTGAAGAAATATTAATGAAAGCCGGCTTTGATTTTATTCCGCTCTTTGAAAAGAAGGCAATGTATGATTTGGCTAGGAGAATAAATGTAGGTGTTGAACTGAACAAACCTGGAAATCATATTGAACTGAGAAAAGAGCTAATACCTGTTATGCTCAAACTTATTGAAACCGCATGGGACGAACTTGAGAAAGAGGAAGGAGTAATAAGACCCGCGGGCGCTATGATACAAAACTTTTTCAAGGATGATAGTGGCCCAGAGGAAGAATGTTTTTCTGTTCTTTCTGTTAACAGCGATGGTACTGGGTTTTATTGTGGGAGAGTCGTAATGTTCCCTGAACCCAATGCAATCTTATCATAGAATTTTCTAGAAATGCCGATGTCAAACGCGGCATTTATTTTTATATTCAGAAGGTTGGTATTTTCGGAAATAGAGGGATGTTTTGGGAAGTTTACATATATAGGGATGTGAGGGGGGATATATAATAGGGAATATTGTAGAAATTGTGAAACCTTGTCGAATTGAAATAAAAATTTTGGGAAAATTTGAGGCGCCGCAGTTAATTGAATATTGGGATTGCAATAAATTGCAGAAATTTTTTAGGAAAATATTTTCTAGAAATTTTGCAATTTTTTTATGCTTTATTTTTTCCATAGCTTTTTTAGCCCTCTCCAATTGCGAGGAGGCCGGCAGGCCTCCGAGCCAGGTGGAGGGGGCCCAAAGCGCGGCGAGGGCTTTGCCCGAGCCAAGCTTTAGGGGAGGGCCGTCGGGCTTCCCGAGACCGCCCGGGAGGGCGGGCGAGGCTATGCGCGAATCGAAATGTAATTAAAGATGCGTAAGCCTGAAAAGCTTTGCTACTTGGTTACTAGGTTTACTGATAGACATACTGGTTGATGGCAAGGAAGCGGCGCGGAGCTGCGGAGCAAAGGTCACCTGTAAGTAACGTCGGCCGCCTCTCCGAGCTTCGCTGAGCACGATTTTGTGACCTTTTAATGTGAATGATTTGGACAGTATGATGTTGTAGCTTAACAGGGTTTGACTATATTCGCTTTAGCTTGGCGCTGTTATGGAAAGTCGCCTTAGGGTATGAATGGCGGCAAGAAAAACGTTGAAATTATGTATGTTTTGGGCTAATTAAAAGGTCTTCTTTGTAGTTGGATTAATGGGAAATGCAGCTGTTAAGGGAATATTTGGACGGCAATTGAAAGTATATTTCTTAAAGGAAGGAATGGATTTAAAAGAAGAAAGATGTATTGAGGGATAAGTTATAAGTAATGGAGAGATGGAGAAGAAAAGGAAAGAGGGAATAAAAGGTTTAGAAAGGTCATGGAAGACTGAAAAAGATTTAGAAAAACTGTTCTTAATTTGAAATGATTTGAAAAAGTTGTGTTAAATTTTTGAGGGGTTGGAAAATGGGTGGCGCCCCGCCTTTCACAGAGCCTTCTCAGGTATTTTTATCATTTCCCCAAATATTTCCCTCCAATCCGAGCCGCTCTACGCCTGTTTGCAGCTGTTTTTTCTTCTGCACAGTCGTTGCAATCCTCCGACGCAGCTGCCCAGCTGCCTTGCAATCACAGCTGCCTAGGCAATTTTCTAACCGAGCGGTCGCGCTTGTATACAGTATACAAAATTTTAAAATTTGACATTCCCAGCTTTTTATGATATGATATAATGGGGAAATATATATAAAAAAAATGTATATTGTATACAAGATTTGCAGCTGGTATTCCAACGCAGCTGCTTGTCAAGTTTTGATTTTTGCAGCTGCCTGAGAATTTTAAAAATTTGACAGCTGCGCAGCTGTTTGCAGCTGCCTTCCAGCTGGTTTAGTTGCAGCTGCTTGGTATGTTGCAGCTGCTTGTCAAATTTTAGCAGCTGCTACGCTTCGCGGGAATTGGTAAATTTTGGAAGGGCGGATTTGGGAAAGCTGGTAAAATCTGGAAGGCGGAATAATTTGAAAATTTGAAATATTCTGAAAATTTGGCCCGGTTAAATTAACGCAATTTTCTGACAATTTAGCCGGCCGTCGCCGAAAAAATTTGAAAGAAACGCTTGACTTTTATTTAGATTTGTGCTATACTTAATACATCAAAGGAAAGGAGAAATGAAAATGGCAGAAATTAATGGATACCTTTTGACAGAAGAAGAAGAAAAGGCGTGTGTAACTCTTGTAAAACAGTTGAGAGCATTGAAGAAGAGTAAAGGAGAAAATACTATGATGATTAACCGTGAATATGCCAATGCAATTCTAACTCTTGCCAATAAACTTTCTGAGCGCAATATTCCTCACACTCTTAATGTGATTTATGACGGCTTGCAGATTCGATTCCCTTGGAATTACGGCGACCTTGTTTGCCATAGTGGTTCTTATGGGCATGAAAATGGCGAGGTAGAATCTATGGGATGCCCTTGGGATGATGGGGATGTGACTTGTATTAGTGTTAATAACGCTTTCAAGCATATTGTTAAGTGGTACGCAAAAAACGAGGCCTGACCTCGTTTTTTATTTGGGTGTATTGACACAATATTCTGATAATTTGGCCGGCCGCAATTGTCAGAATATTTTGACGGCTCGGAAGAAAAAATCAGCGGTGCATATTTATGCACCGCCTTTCATTTTAATTCAGTACGATAGTCATACCTTCCGAGTTTTTAGTTATGCGAGATTTTGTATAATCATAAGTGAAAATTTCTGTTTGCAATTCTCTATCGATGATAGTCAAGGATTTTCCCGACTTTTTCGGTACGCTTGCATAAGCCTTATAGGGTTGATTTAGCGTGATTCCGTTGCCGTTGTCGAAGCAAGCGAGTAAAATGGCAAGTTCAATTTCGCTGTCAGCAAGTGCAGTATGCGCTTCTTCAAATGTATTATCATTCATAAGAAAGCGATAAGCGGATTCTGCGGTAGTTGAATAATTGCCGTTTTCGGTGTATAATTCGTGACTATCGCAAAAATCTTTATACTCTTGCGTGAAAGCGAAAGCGTGATGGAAACACCCTCTAATATCGTGGACAGGAATTAAATCAAGCGGATTTGCGACTTTGTACCATTCGCAGTTAAAAGCGAACACTTTTTCATCAAAGGCTGAATTATAAGCATAAGCACATTCGACCTCATTGTCAATAATTGCTTTTGTCATTTTCCGCATAGCGTGACCAAATTTTAACATTTTTGCACGCTTGCCTTTCATAGCAGATACATAAAGCGGTCTTTTCGTGGCATAATAAGCGGTTTCAAAAAGGGCTACATTATGCCAAATTTGCTCGATTACAAAGTCCTGTTTTTCAATGGTTTCCGCCGTTTCGGTATCGTATACGATATAGCCGAGATTATAGCAGAAGCATTTTTCAAGAGCAATAGTTTCTGTGTCAAAAATTAAGATTCTCAAGTTTATTTTCTCCTTTCCTTAACTTGTATACTTATTATAGCACCGATATTATATTTTGTCAAGCGAAAAATTAAAAATAATTATATTCTGAATTGTCTGACAACGGCGGCCGGCGCAATTGTCAGAATATTCTGACAATTTAAGTTTACAATTAAAAGGGGCGGTTTACGCACCGCCCCAAAGCGTTGGAATTACGCCCTACGCAAGCGTGTACTGCGAGGGGTTGGCCCCGACCTTCACGACTTTGCCACAAGCGACCAACCGCTTGCAAGACGCAACGACCTTACCGAGGGAGATGTCCTCGTCCTCGATGGACGCCGTGATTTCAGACGCCGTGACAGGCTCAGTAGCCTGAGCGAGTTCACCGAGAACCGCCGAATCAATTTCAGCGTGGATGGCCGACTTCTCGGCTCTCTTCTCGTTCTGCTTGGTCAGCCACGCTTCAGCGTAAGCCTTGACCTCACCGTCCATACCATTAGCAACTGCCGTGAAAAAATCGTACTGCTTCATCATAGTATCACCTATCCTTTCAATGATGACTTGCCTTTCGGCTCTCTTTATCTTACGCACTTATTATAGCACGCTTTTGTCGCCTTGTCAAGGGGTTTTTCAAAATTTCTTTGAAAAATTTTCTCGCTTCGCTCATGGAGTGCGCGCCCTCGTAAGTTCCTCGCGCCCCTTGACAATATTATTATAGCACTTTCAACGGCAAAGTCAATAGGAAAATTAAAACGCGGAATATTAAAATTGTTTTGAATTTTCTGACAACGGCGGCCGGGCGCAATTGTCAGAATATTTTGACAATTATATTTATGCACGAAAAAGGCGGTGCATATTTATGCACCGCCGTGAATAGCGTCAACGCTTGCTATTTAGCGTTGGCTTTCGCCTTTTCGGCTTTGATTCGAGCGGCGACTTCACGCTGTTTCTTGTCACGCTCGATTTTCTTTGCCTTTTCGGCTTTCGCCTTTTCGGCTTTCGCCGCCTTTTCGGCGCACTTCAGCGTATAATCATCACGCATAGCGTACCCATCAAACGGCTCGTCTTTGGAACCCTTTGGAATTTCAACCTTTACACGGATATAAAGGTCATTTCCCTCGCTATCCACAACAGGGAAGCAAAACGCATTAGATG